>OFDC01000021.1_pt1 | contig 241064 bp, 197 predicted proteins | sample 1520941 | NCBI WGS metagenome assembly OFDC01 (sample SAMEA94258168, study PRJEB24077) | hot springs metagenome | biome: Aquatic biome; feature: Water | place: India | collected 2012-12-06 | depth 5 m
CCACGTGTATGAATAATTGTGGAGAAAGTAGTGCAAGTAATGTGGTAGTAATCACGACGGGCAATGTGCCATCATCACCACTAATTACTGCGGATAAGGTTACTGTCTGTGGAAGTGAGGCAGTTACATTAACGGCTACTGGCTGTAATGGGCAAGTTGTATGGAATACTAATCAAACAGGAAGCATTGTCAAGGTTACTCCAATGAGTAATATGGTTTATTCTGCAAAATGTATAGAAGTAAGTGGTGGATGTGAAAGTTTAAGTAGTTCGATAGAAATAAAAGTTAATAACATAAGTGGAAATTTACTTGTAACTGGTCCTACAGATGTTTGTGAAGGAGAAGAAGTTACCTTAAAAGCAAGTGGATGTAATCAGTTAGTTATTTGGTCAAATGGTGCGACTGGAAGTTCAATTTCAGTTATAGCAAATGCTTCTCAAACGTATACAGCAAAATGTGTAAGTGCAAATCAAACAATTTGCGATTTCCCAGAAGGAAATATCACGCTTAAAACTGTAGGAGGTTCATCAGAAGCAGGTATAACCACACGTTATTTATTATTAGATGAAAGTGGTAAAATTTTGAAAATAAATTCAATACCAACTTTTGCAGATGTATTAAAAGGTAATTATAGAGCTTCTGCAATTGCTTATTCTTCAAGTATCGAAGGTTTATCAATTGGAAATAATATTGAGAATGTTATTGCTATATGTTTGGGTAGAACGAATATCAATTTATCTGTTTGTAATACTCCAATTGAAGGATGTACTTCTACAGGACAAATCGCTATAAATGTAAAAACGAAGCCAACGGCACCAAACATTATTGTAGATAAAACTAATATTTGTAACAATGAACAAGCCCAACTTAATGCAACGGGTTGCAATGGTAATGTTTTGTGGAATAATGGAGCAACTGGAACTCAAATTCAAGTGTCTGCCATTGGTAGTTATTTTGCAAATTGTCAAAATGATTGTGGAATGAGTGCTAACTCAAATACAATACTAATTGGCTCTGATTGTGGTGTATGTAAGGTTACTACTCCAACAATTACAGCGTCAAAAACAAATATTTGTAAGTCAGAAACAATTACATTGAGTTCAACAAATTGTGAGGGTACTATCATTTGGTCAAATGGCCAATCAGGTTCAAGTATAACGGTAAAACCAGTAACTACCTCTACCTATACGGCTGTTTGTAAGGTTTCTAATACTTGTATTAGTAAAGTATCAAATACAGTTCAAATCAAATTAGGGGTTGTTGATGTACCTACTTTAGCGTGTAGTACTACTTTAGTTTGTATTGGAGAAACTGCTACACTTAAAGCTTATGGCTGTGATGGTGAAGTAATTTGGTCAAATGGTAGTATAGGAACTACAATTTCTGTTAAGCCGGATGGATTTACAACTTATAGTGCCAAATGTAAAATTGGCGAATGTGTAAGTATAAGTTCAGAACATATTGCCATTCCAATTGGTCTTCCAAATCAACCATTTGTATCTTGCCAAAATAGCGTTTTATGTTCAGGAGGAGAAGCTACGTTAACTGCCTCAGGTTGTGTTGGTATAATTGAATGGTCTGATGGCCAAAGTGGTGCTGTTATCAAAGTATCTCCGAAAATAGAGAAGACTATATATTCAGCAATTTGTAAATCAATAAGCGGTTTATGTGAAAGTCAAAAATCAAATGAGGTAACTGTAACAGTGGCAAAAGGTGTGTCTTCACCTAAAGTAATTAGTGAAATAAACAATGTTTGTCCATATAATACGGCAGACCTCAATAGTGCTATTTTAAGTGAATCTACTTCAGAAGGAGGTCAAATGGAGTTTCATATAACAAGTTCTCCCAACTCTCCACTTGTGACAAATCCGAGTGTGGTTACAGCGGGTACATACTATGTTTTTGAGAGAAGTGGCCTCGGATGTTACAGTGACTTTACAAGTATTAAAGTGAATAATAAAAACTGTGAAGGGGAGGGTGTCGTTGTTGAACCTGGTCGAGATATAGTTGATATAGCTGTGAAGAAAATTGCTTCTTCGAAGGAGATACCTTTAAATGAACTTGTAACATATAAATTGGTAGTTAAGAATGTTGGTAATAATACGGCAACGGGCATAACTGTAAGAGATATTTTGCCAAATAGTTTAAAGTTTGAACTCGCTGGCTCGAATATTACCTATAAAAATGGAATTATCTTAGCTCCTATTGATACTTTGAAAGCAGGCGATAGCACTATATTTACCTATACTACAAGGGTTATGGTGGCAGGAAAAATTATTAATAAAGCTGAATTATATAAAATTAATGAAATAGATAATGTTTTATCAAACAATTCAAGTGAGTGTATTATTAATGACCCAATACAAAATAAAAAAATTGGCATTAGTAAAGTTTGTGAACCGGCTATTTTAGTGAAAGATAAAACTTACGATGTCCCATTTGTTATTTATGTTACAAATTTAGGCGGAGTTGATTTGAATAATGTACAGGTAAAGGATGATTTAGACCGTGCTTTTGGTAATGGAGCTAAAATCTTAAATGATACAATTAAAATAAATACAGATAAAGGTTTAGTAGCAAATCTAACATATACAGGTCGTGGTACAAATACTAACTTATTGATTGACTCCCTAAGTAGTATTAAAGTTGGTCAAAAATTAACATTGAGATTTACAGTTAGGGTAGATTTAGCTAACGCAAATGTTTCAAATTTCTTTAATATAGCAGAAGCAAGTTCGGCAAATAATGTAGATACATCAACTAATGGTATAAATCCAGACCCAGATGGAGATGGAGACCCAAGCAATAATGATGAACCTACTCCGATTCAATTTAAAATTAATACTATTCCAGATCAGCCTGCACTTGGAATTGCATTATCGGTTTACGATACTATTAAAGTAAGCAACACTTGCTATAAGGTCACATACTTAGCTTTGGTTAAGAACATTGGCGATATTCAATTAAAAAATGTTCAAGTAATAGACAGTTTAGCTAAAACTTTTGAGAAAAGTGAATCATTCCAATTAATTGGAAATCCTCGTACTGGTTTAAATAGTACTCTGAAAGTGAATCCTTATTTTGATGGGAAAGAGAATGCTAACTTACTAATTGCAGATTCGACCAGTACATTGGAGGTAGGGCAAATAGATTCTGTATTTTACACAGTAAGTATTTGTAATGGAAATTACAAAGGTGAGTACGCTAGTAATGCTTTCGCGAAGGCAATTGGAAATGGTAAAATAGTATCCGATGTATCTAATGCAGGAGTAGAAATTAGAGTTGACGAAAATGATCCTACGGCAATAGAATTCCCAAGTAATATAGGCGAGCTGATTATACCTTCTGGTTTTTCTCCAAATGGGGATGGTAAAAATGATATATTCATCATTTCTACACCAGTAGGAACAAATATAGAATATTTGGAGGTATATAATCGTTGGGGCCAATTGGTGTACAAAGATAAGGATGGTGAAGTAGCGAAAACAGGCTGGGATGGCAAAAGTAATCAAGGGTTAAGATTCGACAAAGAAGGTTTACCAGATGGTACTTACTATTATGCATTGAAGTTGAGTAATGAAAAAGAGCAAAGAGTTAATTTCTTTACTTTAGTAAGATAAATCTCAAAACTGAAGTTAGCTAACAAAACTATTTAATAATCCGAATTAGTAGGTGTATTTGTCTGAAATTATTGGTTAAAGGTTTGGTTTTCCGCTCTTTAACCAATAATACTTTCAACAAAAGTATGCTTGAAAATACTTCAGTTTTTATACAGTTTTTTTTATTATAATTAAATTAAATATCAATATGAAGAACGTGTTGTTTATTGTTTTAGCGTTTGTTTTTACAATAAAAGTGTGTTATTCGCAAGTGCCTGAGCCTATATCGGTTGGTTTTGCTTCTGTATCAAGCCTAGATTGGAAAAAGATTCTGATTAATGTAATACGAACAGACAATATAAACGTAACTAAATATATATACTATAGGGCTGAAGATAATTCAAACGATTATAAAGAAATTGGGCGTTCTAATTCATATTCATTTACAGATATTAATGTGGATGTTAATAGTCGGTCGTATTGTTATAAAGTTAGCTATATAGATAACAATGGGAAGCAAGCAGAATTATCTGAGCCGTTTTGCAGTATTTATCTTTCTAATGAAAATGCAAATATTATTAAATGGACACCTTTCTCTAAATTAAAAGATGCAGAACCTGTAGAATATTATGTTGATATTGTTAATAATAATGGTTCGATAAATCGTAAGACTTTGTTCAAAACAAACGAACTATCAGCTACATTTAATAAAATTGATAGATTAGAACAAGAATTTGATATGTATGATGAAGCAAAAGTAAGAATCAGAGCAATTCAACCAACCTCTTTCAAAGTTGCTGGTATACCGTATGTAAACCTTCCTCTTGAGGTTTATTCAAATATTCTGACAATTAAACCGGCTCCATCTATTTTTCTCCCGACTGCCTTTACACCAAATGGAGACGGAATGAATGATGAGTTTTTGGCACAAGGAAAAGGCATTGTAGAATTTGAAATGGTAATCTATGATAAATGGGGAGGTATTATTTTTGAAAGTAAGGATATTACTCAAGGTTGGAAGGGTCTGCAACCAGATAATGATACACCCAGCATGATGGGTAATTATATTTATAAAGTAAAAGCGAAAAATAAACACGACAAAACCATTGAAAAGACTGGAGTTGTATCATTAATTAGATGATTTTTCGTTGATATTACAACTGAAAAGTATTTAAATTGTAATTCAGAAACAAAAATATAGAATAATAATATTGGGAATTGTAAAGTTACGTTCACAAAAAATGGCACACTGATTCTCGCTGAAAATGTAAAAATATCTGTAAAAATTAGCTTTGATAAATCTAAAATCTTTGTGGTTTAAAATTTAAAACAACAACTTTTTTATTCCTAAAAATTTGAATAAAACTAAATTCATAATCATAGCTATTCATCAACAAATGATAGATCACGACAAAAATCCTCTTTTATTTTTGAAATAGCCCATAAGGCAGCACAAAAGAAAATGAAGTCAAGAATAAAAACACTCATGAGTAAATCCTTAACAATTAAGTTTAGTATTGGGATTATAAGCGAAAATAAGAAAACCGATGCACGGCCTGCTCCAAATACTAAGGTTGTAGCCAATGCACGAATATTTGTTCCAAACTGTTCAATAGTTAGAGCCAAAAGCTCGAATTGATAAGTTACGAAGATTCCAAAAAGGAAATTAATTATTAAAAAACTATGAATGCTGGTAGGCTTGATAAAAGCGTAAATAGAAGCAAGGATAAGTAACAAAGTAATACAAAGTGTAATTGCTTTCTTTCTACTTTTGATTTTCTTGCTAAGTAAACTGATGAAAATGAGGCCTAATCCACCACCAATAGAAAAAAATAATAGGCTTTGTCCTGCACTTACTTTCAATTCTTTAAAATAAGTGGTTCCAACAAAAATCGAAGATGCTGTTACTAAGTAGCTTGGTAAGATACTAATAATTATGTAATAAATTTTGCGTTTCCGAAGTAAAGGAAGAATTAGCGATTTTTTTAATTGATTTTTTAACTGATTACTTTTTAAAAAAATATCCGATTCGAAGGTAGAGAATCTAAAAAACATAATTAAAAGTCCCAATAATCCACCCATGATGTAAAGAGTACGCCAGTGAAATGATTTCGCTAAAATGCTCAGGAGAAACATGCCCATAAAACCACAAAATGCGATGAAGATAATTAGAAATGTACGTTTCTCTCGCGAGAAAATTTCGCAGATTAACACTAATCCGATTCCCAATTCAGAGGCTACACCTAGCCCAACTACGAATCGTAAAACTTGAAAAAGATAATAATTATGTACTAAACCACTAAGGAAAGTTGCTACAGAGTATGTACCTACCGAAATGAAAAGCATAGCCATCCTTCCTCTTCTATCAGCAAGAGAACCAAATAGAATTACTCCCAAAAATATACCAACATGCTGAATAATGAGTAATGTACTATTAGCCGAAGCTAACTGTGCTTCAGCAATTCCAAAATCTAAAAATGGCTCTTTTTTAAATACGTAGGTTAGGTTTACACAAAAAACATTTCCAAGATAACCCAAGCCTGCTGTTAATAAAGTAAGATGCCTTGGCATTAAACCTATTTTTTCCAGCTTCACAGTTTTAAAATTTAAGTTAACTTGATTGTAAGTAAACACTGTATTCTGGCTACTAAAAGTGACCTGTTTTATAATAGCTGAAAGATGTTAGAAGTTTAATTCTAAATCGTCAATCAAATTTATACAAAAAATGTGTGTGTCTAGGTGAATTACCTTTAAGATTTTTTAGATTTTTTCAGTAGAAATAAATTTGGCTGTAAAAAAATACAATAATAAGCCAATCAAAACACCAATACTATCAGCAAGAGCATCGTACCAATCAAAGTTACGATGAAACGATTGTGGTAAAATACCTTGCCAGAACTCGATAAAAATGCCATACAAAATGCCAACAATAAGTGTTTTTGCATATTGTCGAAAAACAAATTGATGGCAAAATGCCCAGCCTGCAAACACAATAAAATGAGCACTTTTATCATTTCCTTTGGGTAGTTGCTCACTAGGCATTGAGCATAAGATAAAAATAATGAGTGTGATGCAAAAAGCTAAATATCTATTGCTGAGCAATTTGTTTACTAATTCTTTCAATTTCATCTAATAGTGCAACTAAGTGTTTTTCTGAAGTTAGCGGATTCATTAACGAGACACGAAGATAAAGATTTTCTCTTAAAGTAGTTTGTACTATATAGAATTTCCCTTCTTGAAGTAATTGTTTTCTGATGGCTGAGTTAATAACATTTGACTCTTGATTAGGTAAAATAATTCTGAAACAAACGATATTGCTTTCGGGCTCAACGGCAAGTTCAAAATTAGGTCTGGCTTTAATTAGTGCCACAAACTTTTCAGCTAAACCATGTAAATAATCTACATTTTCTGTAAATATTTCTTCCCCATGAGCTTTCAAGATTGAATAGACTTTTAGGCTCATCATGAGTTTGGTACATTCAAACGTACGTTTCCCCGAATTAAACCAATCTTTTGAATATTGATTTGCCCAAAGATATTGAGCTTTTTGCTGGAAAGTTTTGAAAGAATCTTCATCACGTTTGAAGATAAGTGCAGTGGTTAATGCTGGTGTCATGAGCATTTTATGCCAATCAATAACAACTGAGTCAGCGTTTTCAATACCTTTAACTTTATATTTGTATTTTTCAGAGAAAATTACTGCACCGCCGTGTGCTCCATCAACATGAAACCAGAGTTGATGTTTTTGAGCAAATTTTCCTATTTCTTCCAAATTATCATAGCTTCCAGACGAAGTTGAGCAAGCACTTCCCACGATACAAATTACTTTAAAGCCATTATTGGTTGCTTCTTGATAGTATTTTTCCAATAAATCGGTTCTAATTTGTAGACGGTCGTTGGTGGGTACTTTTATAATGCCTGCATTACCCATTCCCATAATTCGAGCAGCTCTATCAATGCAATAATGTGCTTCTTCCGAAACCATAACGGCTAGTTTATCGGTGTTGCCTTCTTCCCAAACATCAGTTTTGGCCGCTCGGGCAGTTAGTAGAGCGGTTAGGTTTGCGAGTGTACCGCCTGAAGTAAGTAAACCACCTGAATTTTTATCAAAACCGATTTTCTTTGCTAATAATTCTGATAATATTCGTTCGAGTGGATTTGAAACCAAGCCCATTTCATAAACAGCCATACCATTATTAAGCATTCCCGAAAGCATACTTGCAATAGCAGTGATGGGTAATGGTGGTGTAACTTGGTGACCCATGTATTGTGGGTGATGCAAGTGTGTAGATTGCTCAATTACTGTTTTGAAGAAATCTTCAACATTTTCTTGTCCTTTTTCGTAATCAGTTTGCCAAAAGCTAAATGATTCGTCGGGTTCTTTATAAGGAATCACATGCTGGAGGTCTTGATTTTGAGCTGATTCTAGATAATCAGCCAATAAATCAACTAGTGAGTGAGCTTGTTGGCGAAAGTTTTCTGATGAAAAGGCTTGTTGAAGTTTTTTCATAATATTTTTTAGAAATCAAAGTTTAAGCCAATATTCCAGTTAAAATCGCTTTGGGGTTTCGTGATAAGCGGTTTTACTGCTTGCATTGAAATTGAAATCGGTAGATTTTTAAACGACCAAATTGCAATTCCAGATACAAAAAGACCATTAAAAGGAATACTATTATCAATAAAAAATAAATTAGGGCGAAGTGTCAATTTTAAATCTTTGTTTATACGAATCTTATTGATACTCGCTGAAAGACTGTAGAAATAACCATATTTTACAGCATCAATATCCATACCTTTAGTATACCAGCACAATGCTTGTATGCTTGCATTTTCAGCTACTTTATAGCTAACTGCACCTTCAAACTCTAAGTATTTATTGGCTCTTTGCACTTCAAAAGTTTGGGCATTTTCGGTAATACTTGTTCGTTTGAAAAATAAAGACCAGTTTACCCCAGTTCGAAAAGTAAATTTATTACTTGGAAATTGTACTCTCAACCAGCTATTCGAAACCCACGGCTTACCATCAATTCCATAATTGAAAGCTGGAGAAAACGAAAAATTCCCTTTTCTGATAGAAAAACTAGTCATTAGTGCAGGTTTTCCTAAAGCAAATGCGGGTACTGGTGAAATACCATTGTTCGTAAGTTGGATATTCCCTGAAATCTGAATAGGATTTTTCTGGGTTTGAACAGAATCAGTCTTTTCTTCAGAAAACGCATTAAAAGTAATAAAACAAGCTAAGTAAATAAATAAAAATGATTTCATTTTGTTTGTTGAGAAAGTGTAATGAAGTGAATAAGCAATATTATTTGTCGGAATCTTTCATCGCATAACTGATATTTAATACTACTATTTGTTTTCATTTGCAAAACAATCACTTATTTTTGATAACAAAAAATACTTAATTTTGATTATTTGATGCTTAAAATGAATTATTGATGGATTTTCGAACAATTGAACATTTTTTAAAACTTACGGAAACGCTAAATTTTAGAAAAGCAGCAGAGGATATATATATTGCTCAACCAGCCTTGAGCCGTCAGATAATGGCTTTAGAAGAAGAATTAGGGGTTGTATTATTTGACCGAAACAAGCGAAATGTGGCACTGACACCCGCAGGTGAATATTTTAAGGAAGAATGTGAAAGAATTTTAGAAGATTTTGAGCGAGTAAAACAACGTACTTTTCAAGTCCATAAAGGCGAGGGTGGAGAAATTAAAATTGCCCATTCGAGTTCCTCGATGCAGTTTTTATTACCGAATATTTTGGCAAAAATTCAAGCAGAAATGCCTTTGATGAAGACTATTTTGAATGAAACAACCAATATTTATGGCATTAATGCACTGATTAATCGAACCATGGATGTTACTTTTGGGCCGAATATGATTGTGCCGAAAGAACTAAATACACGTACAATTTACATAGAAAATTTTGTGCTTATTTTACCACAAAATCACCATTTGAATACCAATAATTTTGAGTCATTGGCACAAGTGGCCGACGAAAATTTTATTTTACCGCCAAGAAGTGAAAGCTCAGGATACGTTGAAAGTCTAGAAGCTTTGTGCCAATCGTATGGGTTTATTCCCAAAGTAGCTTATCAATCAGGTAATTCAAATACTGTTTTGAGGTTGGTTGAAGCTGGCGTAGGTATTTCGATTGAACCCAAATCTGCTTTGAGTGGACAAAATATGAACGTTAAATACATCGAATTAAGTAATATTCCTACCAAAGCAGCCATGTTGATGGTTTGGCTTCGTGGAAGAGAAAAAGACTTAAAGCCATTTTTTGAAATTGTCGATAAAGTAATGGCGACCTTTAAGATTTGACATTTATTTTATGTAGATGTCAAATCTTGAAGGTCTATGCTTAACTTTAATTTGTGATTAAAATGAATGAATTTGCCCTAGTGGGGTTTAATATTGGTAGAAATATATGTTAGAATCTTCTCCAATGCCCCATCGGGGCGAACGATAGGGCTTTAAAGGAGGATACATTATTTAACTTCTAAGGAGTATTTATTAGTTTTTACTTATTGACCATGAGAGCTTTATGTAATCTTCAAGCTCATTTTATGCTTAGTATTTTTTCAAAGCCTTCAATAATATGTCATTTTCTTTACGAGTACCTACCGAGATTCGAATACAATTATCACAAAGCAATACATTCGAACGTAGTCGAGTAATGATTTTTTGCTCAATTAAATAGTGAAAAATCTGATTTGCTTCAGTGAATTTTACCAAAAGTTGATTTGAATCTGATGGATAAATGTGTTGAACGATGCTCAAATCTGTCAGTTTTTTATGTAGGCGTTCACGCTCTTTCAAAATTTGTTTGACATACTTATCTTTCTTTTCTTCTTTGCCTAAAGCGGCATAAAGTAGCTTTTGCGTTACGCCATTGAGGTTATAAGGATATTTGATTTTATTCAAAACCTTGATAATTTCTTCAGAGGCAAAACCCATACCCAAACGTAAAGCGGCTAATCCCCAAGCTTTTGAGAATGTTTGCATAACCACTAAGTTTGGATAAGTATCGAGCAATTGGGTAAAAGATTCTTCGGTAGCAAAATCAATATAAGCTTCATCTACAACTACTAAACCTGTCTTGAAATTATCTAAGATATGCAAAATAGAAGCTCGCTCAATGATATTTCCAGATGGATTATTGGGCGAACAAATCCAAATAATTTTAGTATTTGCATCAGCCGTTTCTAATACTTTTTTCGTATCTACTTGAAAATCAGGCGTAAGTGGAACTTGTTTTACCTCCACGTTTTGTACATCAGCACAAACCTTATACATGCCGTATGTGGGTGGTAAAATCAGAATATTATCTTGTTTTGGTTCGCAAGTAGCACGGATAATTAAATCAATCGCCTCATCAGAACCATTACCCAAGAATATTTGGCCCGGGCGTACTTTTTTAATTTTAGCCAATTTTTCTTTTACTACTGCTTGGTAAGGGTCTGGGTAACGATTGTATTTTCCAGAAATCACCGAACCAAAAGGATTTTCGTTGGCATCTAAAAATGTACCTTCTGAACCCGAGTATTCATCACGAGCAGAAGAGTAGGGTGTAAGCGAAAGAATATGTGGACGAATGACTTTATCTAATGAAAACATAAGCTAAATAAATAATTTAAGATTGATATATGGCAAATTTTAAGAATAATTGCCTCGCTAAAGATTTACTTTCTAACTTTGTTACAAAATTTCAAAAGAATATTATGTTATCCAAAGAAAATATTGCCGAATACTTCCAAACACTTCAAGATAATATTTGTCAGGCCCTTGAAATGACCGATGGGAAAGGGAAATTTCAAGAAGATAAATGGGAACACCATAGTGGTGGTGGCGGACGTACACGTGTGATTACAGGTGGAAATATCATTGAAAAAGGTGGTGTTAATTTCTCATCAGTGCAAGGACAGACTTCGGAAGCCTTACAAAAGCAACTAAAACTCGAGGAAAAAGCCGATTATTTCGCTACTGGCGTAAGTATCGTTCAACATCCTGTGAGTCCGATGGTGCCTATTATTCACATGAATGTTCGTTATTTCGAAATGTCAAATGGTATCTCGTGGTTTGGTGGAGGAATTGACTTAACGCCACATTATGTGGTTGATGAAGATGCACGTTGGTTTCATGAGCAATTGAAAAATGTTTGTGATAAGCACGATGCCGAAGCCTACAAAAAATATAAAGAATGGGCCGATAATTATTTCTATATTCCGCATCGTCAAGAAACAAGAGGTGTTGGCGGTATTTTTTTCGATTATTTGAAACCGCAAAGTGTCGAGGAAAAATCCAAAATCTTTGATTTTGTGAAGTCGGTAGGAGAGAGTTTTGCTCCAATATACACCCATTTGATGGCCAAAAATGCCCAAATCCCTTTTATTGAAGAGCACAAAACTTGGCAAATGCTTCGCCGTGGACGCTACGTTGAGTTTAATTTGGCATGGGATAGAGGAACAAAATTCGGACTCGAAACCAATGGCCGAACAGAATCAATTTTGATGAGTTTGCCTCCTGTGGCCAATTGGGTTTATGATTATAAACCCGAAGCAAATAGTTTAGAAGAACGAACTTTGAGCCTTTTGAAAAAAGGAATTGATTGGATATGAGTTGGTTGGATTAGTGTTGGTTTGAAATAAAAGCCCTTCAAAATTCGTATTTGAAGGGCTTTTCTATGAGATTATTAATTTGTGCATTGAATAATACTACTTCACTGCAGGATAAACTCTTACATAATCTACTTCCATTCGTTGAGGGAAAATGCTATCGTCAATACCTTTTTGGCCACCCCAACCACCACCAATGGCAATATTTAGTAAAATATGGAATTTTTTATCGAAAGGCCATTCTTTCCAATCATTGCTTGGTCGATTAAAGGTGAAGTAAGGTTTACCATCAAGTTCAATCGTAATTTTATCAGGCAACCACTCGCAGGCATACACATGGAAATTATCAGAAACGTCGCTTTCTGCCATAATATTATTGCCTTTATTAGTACCTATTGAGTGGTTGAATGCTTTAGTATGAATATTGCCATGAATTCTGTTTTGGTCGAAACCTACGTGCTCAATGATGTCAATTTCACCATTATCAGGCCAATAACTTGCCCCATAACTTTGTTCAGTGGCGAGCATCCAAGCTGCTGGCCAAGTGCCACGTCCTTTGGGTAATTTTGCTTTTATTTCAATTCGACCATAGAGAAAATCTCCTTTACCTTTACTAACTAAACGAGCCGAGGTATAATCATTATTTTCGTATTTTTCTTTAATTGCTTCAATGATTAGCTTACCATCTTCAACTCGGGCATTTTTTAGGTCTTTCGTATAATATTGTTTTTCTTGGTTTCCCCAACCATGTCCACCAATATCATAACCCCATTTTTTTGAGTCGGGTGCTCCCGTATAGTCAAATTCATCAGCCCAAATTGGAGTTGATTTATCTATTTTATACTCAGTTATTGGGTTTTGTGAGGGAAAGATAATAGCATCTTCATTTGGTTTTGTTTGACAAGCTACATAGAGCGACATAACTAAAGTCGAGCTTGCAAGTAAGATTGTTTTTTGCATTATTTTGTTAGGTTGAATTTTCTCAAATTAATATTTCTTCGATGACTCCCGAATAATGAGTTTTGTAGGTAAAACTCTGCTACTGAGTAATTTATTGTTTAATTGGCTTAAGAGAAGGTCGGATGCGGTTAGTCCAATGGCTCTACTTTGTCGTTGAACCGAACTAAGCGGTGGAAATAAGTATTGTGCAATTGGCGAATCATCGAATCCAATAAGAGCGATGTCTTGCGGAATCTTAATATTTCGTTCTCTGATTACCGACATCGCACCTATACATACGTGGTCGTTTACACCAAAAATAGCATCGGGTTTTTCGGCTAAATCAAGCAATGATTGGGTTGGCTCAATAGCACTTTCCACTTCGAAATTTGTCGTAAGAATTAGATTTTCATTCACTTCCAAATCATGTTTTAATAAACAATCACGATACCCATTAAATCTTAGTTCAGAAACCGTCATTCCTTTAGGACCACGCAGGTGAGCAATTCTTCGACAACCAATTTCTATTAGGTGTTGGGTGGCCATAAATGCACCTTCATAGTCATCAACTGTTACGCCCGTACCAGTTGTGCCGTCATATTTCCTATCTATGTAAACGAGCGGGATATTTCGTTTTGTAATGTTCTCAATGTGTTCATAATGCCCTTCATCGTATGTTTCTTGTGAGACAGACAAGAAGATACCATCAACACGATTGGCCAATAAGCGTTCGATGTATTGTTTTTCGAGGGAATAACTTTCGTTAGTTACACAAATATTGAGTAAATATCCAAGCGGCTGAAAAACAGATTGGAGTCCCTCAAGCATAGATGATTCGTGAAAGTGATTGATATTGGGTAAAATTACCCCCAAAGTTTTAGATGACTTGTTGAGCAAGCTCAACGAAATAATATTTCGCTGATACCCCATTCTTTGAGCATACTCTTGAATAGTCTTCCGAGTCTCCTCATTAATCACAGGATTATCGTTTAGTGCTCTCGAAACCGTTGATGGTGAGCATTTAAACTTACGGGCAATATCTTTAATTGTGATTATTTGAGAATTATCTTTCACAGGCATTTAATAAGAGTGGTACGCAAAGTTATATTTTTGGAGCATATTTTTAATGAAATTTAATTTTAAACGCTCAAAAAATGAAAAAAGTATCTGTATTTTTGTTTGAAAAGTTATTACTATACAAGAAAGCTAAGCAATTAGGATTCCGATGTTTAAGAAAATAACATTCATATTGGTTTTGTGTTGGCTAGCGGCTTGTGTTGAACCTTTTAAAACACTTTCGGGTAAATCTCTTGAAAAACTGGTCATCGAAGCTACATTGACCGATGAAGATATTCCACAAAAAATACGAATTTCAAAGTCGATAGATAAAGATGATGTTTCTTTTAGCGAAGGAGTAGATGATTTACAGGTAAAACTAATTGTCAATCAGAAAGAAAGTTTTTTGTTTGAAGCAGTGGGAAATGGTTTTTATTTACTTCCATCTTCTTTTAGAGCCAAAGCCGGAAATATTTATCAATTAATCTTCCAGAAGACAGATGGTACTAAATATCAATCGAACGAACAAATAATGCCACAGCCAATTGGGAAAAGTAAGTTTCATGATTTGTTTTCAAGTAGGGGGATAGAACAGGGTGGCAAGCAGATACCAAGCAATGATGTTTATGCCGATTTTCAAGATTCTCCCACCGAGAAAAATTATTATACATGGTCGTGGAAACTTTGGGAACGTCAGTTTGTATGTCATACTGAGTATTCGGTTGATTATTACTGTAATCAGAATTGTTGGGAAATCATACAGAATCCTACTTGGAATATTTACAGCGATGAATATTCTAATGGGAAGCTGGTTTCTAATAAGTTGATTGCTCAAATTCCTTATTATCAAACTTTAGGTGCATTGCTCGAAATCAAGCAATTGAGTATTACCGAAGATGCCTATAAATTTTTAAAAATGCTCGTTGACCAAGCCGAACGTACAGGTACTTTGGTTGATACTCCACCAGCTGCAATAATAGGTAATGTGAAAAACTTGACTAAAAAGGAAGAACCAGTTGCTGGCTTTTTTATGGTTGGAAGTGCTAATACAGTAAATTATTGGTTAGATAGAAAAAATGTTCCAATAAATATTTCTCCCATTGGATTGTTAGGTCGAAAACCCAATCCAAACAATTTCGGTGCTACATTTGCCTGCATTGAAGGTCCTACTCGTACTCCTCAAAAACCTAAGGGTTGGGTTGATTGAAATTCTTAAAAAAAACTGTGGCACACCTATAAGGTGTGCCACAGTTCGCTTTTCAAAAGCCATTAGTTCAATATGTAGCCTCAAACTATTCTTTTTTCAAACCTCCACCAAAGAAAATCCCCATTTTGATAGTAAGGTGATTTTGATTGAGGTCAATTTTCTGCCCATCAATTAAATTTCGTTGTCCAAAAATAAAATTATAATCAGCCGAAAGTCTGAAATGCCATAAATCAATGCCGAAACGAGGAGAAATACCAAATTTGCCACCACGGGCTAATTCTGGGTAATTATCACCCACGTTATAAGAAGCCGCAGTTGGGCGGAAAAGCCCGAGCCCTAAGCCCACGGTTGGGCGAAAATGAGAATCACCAAAATGATAGTCGGAAATAGCTAAAAATGAACTAACCCAACCTAATGAGCCGCCTGATTCGCCAGAATTATTAACTTTTAATCTACCAAGTACGGTACCTTCTATACGCATACCCACCGATACATTATCATTTATCAAATACTTGGGTTCGGTATAAATTCCTAGGCCAAAACCATAGTTTTTAGGTCGTGCATAATGCATGCCAATATCCCATCTGAAAGGTGTATGATATTCTGCTTGTGCGAAAGAGTCAGATAAAATCAAAAGAAAGGCATAAATAAAGAGGAGTTTTTTCACGGTATTAATGTGGTTTTAAATGTATGCTAATTCATCGAATAAACAGGCTTTTCTATTGAATTAGTATATTTAACAAACTATATTTTTTTGTATGCTGACAATCTGTCAGTTTTTTAGGGTTTGGAACAGCCTTTGATAAGTAGGTTTTGACGACTTTTAAAAAAGACGACGATTTTAATTATTCACTTTACATTATTCATTAAAAATATATTATGGTAGCTGAAAAAGGGACAATTTCGATTAACACGGAAAATATTTTTCCAATCATTAAAAAATTTCTTTATTCTGACCACGAAATCTTCTTGCGTGAATTGGTTTCAAACGCTGTGGATGCCACACAAAAGCTGAAGAAGTTAAGCTCAATGGGCGAGTTTAATGGTGAATTAGGTGATTTAACTATCAAAGTTTCAGTTGATAAAGAAGCCAAAACCATTACGATTTCTGACAAAGGTATCGGTATGAGTGCCGAAGATATAAAGAAATATATCAATCAAATTGCATTTTCAGGAGCGAAGGAATTCTTAGAAAAATACAAAGATACACCTGATACAAATCAAATTATTGGTCAGTTTGGTTTAGGTTTTTATTCGGCGTTTATGGTAGCAGAGAACGTTGAAATTATTACTAAATCATACCGAGATGATGCACCTGCACGTTGGATTTGTGATGGTAGTACTGAATTTGAGATTACTGATGCTGAAAAGGCTGAACGTGGAACTGACATCATTTTGCACGTAGGTGTAGACTCTGAAGAATTTTTAGATAATTTTAGAATTAGTGGTATTTTAGAAAAATACGCTAAATTCTTGCCAGTTGAAATCGAATTTGATGGTAAAGTAATTAATAATCCAAATCCGATTTGGGTGAAATCACCTTCAGATTTGACAGATGAAGATTATAAATCATTTTATAAAGAGCTTTATCCGTTTGGAGAAGACCCATTATTTTGGATTCACCTCAATGTTGATTATCCATTTAACCTTACGGGCGTTTTGTATTTCCCGAAAATCAAAAAAGATTTCCAACTTAATCGCGATAAAGTACAACTATACAGCCGTCAAGTATTCATTACTGATGATGTGAAAGATGTTGTGCCTGAGTTTTTACAATTATTACATGGTGTAATTGATTCGCCAGATATTCCTTTAAATGTTTCTCGTAGTTATTTGCAAGCTGACGGTAATGTGAAGAAAATCAATTCGCACATTACGAAAAAAGTTGCTGATAAATTACAAGAAATTTTCCGTAATGACCGTGCTGGATTTGAAGAGAAATGGGATAGTGTAGGTTTATTTGTGAAATATGGAATTGTATCAGATGATAAATTCTACGACCGTTCGAAAGAGTTTATTCTTTTGAAAAACGTTGATGGAAAACACTTTACATTAGATGAATACCGTGAAAAGGTTCAAGCTTTACAGACCAATAAAGATGAAAGCGTGGTATTCTTATATGCCAATGATGTAAATCAACAAGATGCTTTCATAGCCACTGCAAAAAAACGTGAGTATGATGTATTGGTAATGGATTCCCCACTTGATTCTCACTTCATCAATGCTTTAGAAGCAAAACTAGAAAAAGTTACTTTCAAACGTGTTGACTCTGATAGTATTGATAAGCTAATTGATAAAGGATTAAATCTTGAAAGTGTATTAAGTGAGGATGAAAAGAAAAAAGTTGAGGAATTGTTTAAAGCAGTGGTTGGTACAAATACAGTTCAGTTAGAATCTCTTCCTGCAGATGATATGCCAGTAACAATTGTTCAACCTGAATTTATGCGTCGTTGGAGAGATATGCAACGTATTAGCGGGCAAGGAGATATGTTTGGTATGATGCCAATGAACAATAATGTGGTTATTAACACTAACCATAGTTTAGTTGCCAAATTATTAAAAACTGAAGATTCGACTGCACAAAATGCTCTTACTAAACAATTATATGATTTAGCTCTTTTAGCCCAAGGCATGCTTACTGGAGCAGATTTAACTAAATTTGTTGAGCGTACAGTTGCTGGTTTATAAGATTTAAGGAGTAGGGTTTGAAATGAAAAAGTCCTCATTTGAATTTCTCAAGTGAGGACTTTTGTATTATCTATGCTTCTTGCAAAGTTTTTTGTAGAACTTTTTCATAGTATTGTTCATATTTTGGCACAATGGCAGTTATATCAAACTCTTTAGCTCGAGCTAAAGCATTGGCTTTGAATATGGGTAAGTTTTCGTCTTGCAATATGTAAATGGCATTTTTTACCATATCATCTACATCTCCTACGTTGCTCAAAAAGCCTGTAACCCCTTGAACATTCAATTCTGGTAAGCCGCCTGTATTCGACGAAATTACTGGTACTTCACAGGCCATTGCTTCTAGAGCCGCTAAACCAAAACTTTCTTTCTCTGAAGGCATTAAAAACAAATCTGCAACAGATAATACTTCTTCGATAGCATCGAGTTTACCTACAAATCGTACATCGTCACAGATACCCAAATCACGGCTTAACTGTTCCATTGGCCCACGCTCAGGTCCATCACCCACTAAAAGAAGCTTACTTGGAATCTGAGTTTTGAGCTTTGCAAATACCTGCATAATATCTTCGATACGTTTTACACGACGAAAATTTGAAGTATGCACTAAAAGTTTTTCATCATTCGGGCAAATAATACGCTTGAAGTGTTCTTTACGTTGTTTTTTGAAGCGTTCTAAATCAACAAAATTAGGAATTACTTCGATTTCTTTTCTAATCTCAAAAGCATCGTAGGTATCTTTTCTCAAATCTGCCGAAACGGTTGTTACACCATCAGATTCGTTAATACTAAATGTAACAACAGGCTCTAAAGAAGCGTCTTTGCCAACAATCGTTATATCGGTGCCGTGAAGGGTTGTAATGATTGGGATGTTGATGCCATGACATTTAAGGATTTGTTTGGCAAGAAAAGCCGAAGTTGCATGCGGAATAGCATAGTGCACATGAAGCAAATCGAGCTTTTCATATTTTACTACGTCAACCATTTTACCAGCTAGTGCCGACTCGTAAGGAGGGTACTGAAAAAGAGGATAACTGGCAATATTTACCTCATGGTAAAAAATATTTTCATTGAAAAAATCCAAACGAGCAGGTTGAGTATAGGTAATAAAATGAACTTGATGTCCATTTTTGGCAAGACCTTTTCCGAGTTCTGTTGCAACAACTCCACTCCCACCAAAGGTAGGATAACAAACAATTCCGATTTTCATAGATGCGGTTTTTGTACCTTAGTTTTAGCTTTTAGCTTGAGTAATGAGGGGATTAAACCCCTACTTAATAAGTACAACAAATTTTTTTAGAAAAAGTCTCAAAATGAGGTTAAGGATTTGTAAAAGATTTGTTGTAAAGTAATATTAAACATTAATTTGACAATACTTTTTATCAAAACTAAGTTTTTTGCCTTATTTAAGTCTGATTGTCGAATAGGATTAATATTTACAGAGCCTTTTTTTTAAATTACCTTAAGGTACTTAACCTATAGCTCCGATGGAGTATGATTTTTACCTAAATTTTTAATTCTACCAATATTTAGTTCCGTGGAACATTTTCTGAATTTGGTGAATACTCTCTATAACTCTAAGGCAAATATTATCAATTAAATAGTTCTTTTTACTTATTATAAAATTGATTTGTATTTGCTTAAAATATTTTGTAGATTTGGTTAAGATGAATTATAGTCTATTAGAAACATTCAAAGCCTTTTTTAAGCTAATTAGGTTTGTAAATATTTTGATTGTAGTACTTACACAGTATATGGTCAGAATCTTTTTAATCGGACCTAAAGGAAATTGGTTTGATTATCTACTCGATATTAAGCAGTTTTTGCTTGTATTTTCTACTATTTCTATTGCTGCGGCAGGTTATATCATTAATGATTATTTTGATGTAAAGATTGATTTGGTAAACAAACCCAATGAAGTAATTATTGGCAAAATCATTAAGCGTAGGCGGGCAATTCTTATTCACCAAATACTCAATGCAATTGGTTTATTAATTGGTCTTTATTTGAGTTGGAAAGTTTTTTTGATTGATTTTGTAGCTATTTCTGCACTTTGGTTTTATTCTGAACGATTCAAGCGAATGGCTTTTATTGGTAACTTTTTAGTAGCATTCTTAACTGCATTTTCTGTCGTTATTGTGGGGGTATATTACCAGAAAAATATAGAATTAGTAAATGTCTATTCTTTGTTTGCTTTTTCGATTTCCTTGATTCGAGAAATCATTAAAGATATGGAAGATATTAGAGGAGATGCTCGCTATGGGTGTCGTACGTTACCAATCATTTGGGGCTTGCGTCAGACTAAGATTTTACTCTATGTTTTTATTGTTTCTTTTGTAATGATTTTACTATCAATGGCGTATTCGCTAAAAAACCATTATCTACTTTATTTCTTTAGTTTTGGTATTTTTCCATTCAGTTGGTTTGTCTATAAACTTTACTGGGCCGATAAACGACGAGACTTTACGTTTTTGAGTAAGGTTTGTAAAATCATTATGCTCATTGGAGTGGCAAGTATGATTTTTATATAGAAAAAAAGCGATGTAGTGAAAACTACATCGCTCTAATTTATTTAACCAAAAATCTTAGTCATTATAAATATCTTCTTTACCGAATTTTTTGCAAAGTAGTGCATATACATTTGCACGGTATTTATTACGGTTAGAAGTTCCCATTTGTGCCATAACTTCAGCAATTGCCGCATCAAGTTCTGGACCATCAGCCAATCCTAACTTACCTATCAAATAATTATCTTTCACGCGAGCTAACTCTTCAGGGTCTCCGCCTGAAACTTTTGAAGAATCTGCATTATAAATAGATGGTCCTAAGCCTTTAGCTACTTTAGTAATCAATTCTTCACTAAGACCTAATCCTAGTTCATTTGATTGAGCAACGTAAGTTTCGATTGCTTCTGCTAATTTACTCATAAATTTTGTTGATTTTGGGGTTTTTAATCGTGAATGTTGCGTAAATTTTAAATAAAAAACTATATTTTCCAAATATTTTGTTGGCTTTTTTCGTGAAAAATTAGCCAATTATAAGTTGAATGTAAATAAAACGATATTCTTAGATAAACCACTCACTAAATGCTAATTTTACGTTTGCGTGCCTCAATATTCCAGATTAGATTAACTTGTTTATTTTCAACTACATAGGCCTCATCATACAAATTTACAGTTGGACAAACGTGAAAGGGTACACCATAAAGCACATCTCCAACTTTTATTGAGTCCCAATCTGCTACTGAAATCACACCATGTTCTTCACTTTGCCCGAGAAGTTCATAATTCTCTAAATTTAAAAATTTGATTCTTTTATCAATTGGATTTTCAGCAGCAACCGCCTTATGACCCATATCAATGGTGATAATGCCACGTTTGGGCTTCGAAATTACACGGGTTAGAATCAATGCAGCGTAATCAAAATTTTGTTCAGAAAGTTTATCGCCATAACCCCAATCCCAAAGAACACAAGTTCCGGGGCTGCAATAGGTTTCTTCACGTAAAGCATGAGAGGTAAAAGCAGGTGTACCACCAGCAATCACCATTGGCTTTGGTAGGCCTGCTGCATCAATCGCTTCGAGAAAATGCTTGACATCAACAAATCCTGCATCACATTCTCTTTTTCGCTCATTAAAATCACTTGCTCGTAAATGCCCATCATAAACATGTAAACCATGTATTTTGATATTGGAAGAATGACTAAGTTTTTGGTATAATTCTAAAATTTTATCATCTAATTCATGACCAGACCTATTCATTCCATTATTTACATCCAAAAACACATCTGCTACTAAACCTACTTGGGCAAACGCTGTATTGTGAGCATCGGCACTATCAGAGCAATCAATTAAAGAAGCAATGAAAACATTAGGAAATTTTTGTCTAAGTTTTATTAAACGTTCAATCTTTGGCCCAACTAATTGGTGGGAAATAATCAGGTATTTAGCACCAGCTGTCGCAGTCATTTCTGCTTCGGCAATCGTTGCACATTTAAATTTACTAATACCCGAATTGAGCATCATTTTTACAATTTCGGGCATTTTATTGGTTTTTACGTGCGTAACTAATCGTTCGGTAGAACCAGCAATGGCAATCATCTTATCGATGTTTTTTTGAACTCTTTCTTTATAAATGAGTAGGGAAGGAGAATCTAATTCTTGTTCATTGTCGATTTTGTACCACATTGTATTTTCGTTGAGCGAGGTATCGCTCGGTTAAGAGTTCTGAATACTAAGTTTATGTTGTAATGATTTACAATTCATAAAATTCGATTGGTAAATCATCGGGGTCGGCAAAGAAAGTGAATTTTTTGCCTGTAAATTCATCAATTCTAATTTCTTCTACCTCAATTCCGTTTGCTTCAATTTCAGCTTTTGCTTGGCCAACATTTTCAACTTCAAATGCCAAATGACGCAATCCGCATGCTTCTGGTCGAGATGGACGGGCGGGTGGATTTGGAAAGGAAAATAGTTCGATAATGTAGTTTTCGCCAATAGCTAAATCTAATTTATAAGAATCACGAGCTTCACGATACACTTCTCTGATAATCTGTAAACCAAGAATTTCGGTGTAAAAATGCTTCGATTTTTGGTAGTCGGAAGCAATAATGGCTATGTGGTGTACTTTATTGATTTTTAACATTTTATATAAAAGCTTATTAAAAGGAAGACTTCCCTCAAAGGGAAGTCTTCCTTATTTATACTAATTCAAACATTGCCTCAATTTCAACTGGAATATTTTCAGGAAGCGAACCAAAGCCAACGGCCGAGCGTACGCCAATGCCATTTTCGGTACCCCATACATTCGCAAAAAGTTCGCTGCAACCATTAATTACATAAGGGTGACGCTCAAAATCAGAAGTACAATTGACCATTCCTAAAACTTTTACTACACGTTTAATGCGGTCAAGACTTCCTAAATTAGCCTTAAGGGTTGAAAGCATGGTTAGTCCAACTTGTTGGGCGGCTAATTTACCTGCTTCAATATCCATATCTTCTCCGATACGGCCAATAATGCGTGAACCATCCATTTGAACTGGACCATGGCCAGAAACATAAATAAAATTATCAACGATTAAGCAAGGTTTATAAACACCCATTGGTTTGGGTGGCGGTGGTAATTCGAGCCCAAGTTTTGCAAAGTTTTCTTCTGCTGTCATTTTTTGTTAATGTAAGTTTTCTGACAAAATTACAGTTTTGTCGTTGTCGATTGATTGAAAATTATGATTGATTATACAAATAAATTCAAAATTAGAACGCCAATCAAACCAATGATAGAAACAAGGGTTTCCATGACTGTCCATGTTTTAAGCGTATCTTTAATTGAAAGATTGAAATATTCTTTGAAAAGCCAAAATCCACCATCATTGAGGTGCGAGAACATCAAACTTCCAGCACCAATTGAAAGAACCATAAGTTCGGGCTTTACCCCAGTTTGTTGCTGAATAAGTGGTGCTAAAATACCAACGGCAGTAAGACCTGCAATCGTGGCCGAGCCTACACATACACGCAAAACACCAGCAATAGCCCAGCCTAAAATCAATGGGTTAATATCAAATCCTTGAAGTTGAGCTCCAATGTAATCGCTGGTTCCACTATCTTTTAAAATTTGTTTTAAAGCTCCTGCTCCAGCAATGATTAGTAAGATTCCCGCACTACTTTTAAATGCTTCATCGAGTTGTTTACTAACAATTTTGATATTATTTCCTTGACGAACACCAAGTAGATAAACAGCTAATAATAATGAAATTAACATGCCAATATATGGCTCAGAAATGAGTTTAATCACTTCACTTTCAGGGGCATACTTTTTAATTGCTGAGGTAAAAGTTAGCAAAAAAACGGGCATTAATGCCACTAATAGACTAATAATTAGGCTAGGCTGTTGCTCTTTGGGAATATCTTTGATGGCAAATAAATTATCTTCAATTTTTGGGTTGAATCTTTTTAGGGTTCTGCCAAATAATACCCCAGCAATAGCAATGGCTGGAATGGCAACTATAATTCCGTAAATAAGTGTTTGTCCAACATCGGCTTTTAATTGCGAAGCAATGGCAGCGGGAGATGGATGGGGTGGAAGATAACCATGTGCAACCGAAAGGGCCGTTAACATAGGCATACCCACATATAGTAGTGGTAATCTTGCAGAAGCTGCAATCGAAAAAATAAGTGGTACAACTATGATGAAGCCAGCATTATAGAATAGCGGAATACCAATGATAAATCCTGCCAATGCTAAACCCCACTGTAAATATTTCTGACCAAAAAGTTGAATAAGGGCATCTGTTATTCGTTGAGCTGCCCCACTTTCTGCTACGAGTTTACCAAGCATTGCTCCAAAACCGATGATAAGGATGAGGTCTCCGAGGGTTCCGCCAATGCCTGACTGAATAGATTTACCGATGCTCGAAACATCCATGCCCGTAGCAAGTCCTAGTCCAATGGCTACTAAAATAAATGAAACAAAGGTGTCGAGTTTGACATAGGCTACCAAAAGTATAAGTACTAGAATAGCAAGGAAGGTAAGAAAAATTGGCATTGTGTTAAGTATAGGGTTGAATGATGATGATGCAAGATAATAATTTTAACTAATTATTAGTCTATCGTTTTTGAAGCCAATAATACTTTCTTTCAAACTTTTTATTAATAGATTCGCCAATGATAAAGTTGGCAAAAAAGTAATGGAAGATTTGAATTAAAAAAACACTAATCAAAATAAAAGAAAGGTAATATTTAGTTAGTGATTAGAGGCAATAATTCTTGCTGCCAATCTTGCAATTTTTTTCCTAAATCGAAAGGAATAATTTGTAAACGCATATCACTTTCATAATCAAATACTTGGAGTGGAGCTTGGAAATTCTCGTTAGAAGGATAAATTAGGAAAAGTTGTTGGGCATTATACTTCTTTCCATAAGCATACATTTGATATAAATCAGTCTGTTCAATTCCATAATTTTGCTTAGATTTCGTGGCATCAATCATTTTCCATTTTGTATCAAAAATAAAAGTATCATTTTTGCCTTTTAAGACAATATCAGGTATTAATCGAAACTTCGACTTCTCTAAATGGCTATCAATCAAAAACTTGGTTTTATCTTGTAGTTTTACTTCAAATGATTCGGCAAAATACTTTTTGAAGGCTTTCCCAACATAATTTTCAAATAAAATCTCCATAGGGAAAAGCAGCCCAATTTGTGGTGTAATACCCGCAAACGGAAGAAATGACTGACCACTTATGAAGATTCTAGACCAGTTGATTAATTGCTCATAACGAGTATGTAGCACACTTTTTTTGTTTGCGAGAATGAAATCTTGAATGAGGTTTTGACTAGGGCGAACTTCTTCGAAAATATGAATAGCTCTATTAATTCTCTGTTGAGTTGGTTGACTGTATTTCTGCTTCTGCAGTTGAATTAAGCAATATTTTAGTATCCTATTGGGTGCAATATCAGCACAAAACTCATCGTAAGCTGTATATATGCGTTCGGCTTGAGAAGTATTTCTACGGATGTTTTCGTTTATTAGTATTTTTCCTCTAACAAATAGTTCGTTTGATTCTTGGCGTTCAAAACTTTTACCTATTCCTTGTGTTAAAAGCTTTTCTAATTCATCTAAAAAAACTTGTGCAAAGATTTCAAAAATAGGCAAATATGAAGTTTCGAGATGAGAATTACTTAATGATTGAAATGGAGAGTTAGGTAAAGCCCGAAGTAATTTTAACAGAATCTTACGTGCTTCTTTTGGCGAATTTGAGCTGGTTTTAGGTAAAATTTCTATTTGCTTGCCGTCGGGTGTTTGTAATAAACCCACATAGTTTTTTAACCTAATTTGTTCTTTACCTTTTTTTGTTTGGTAGCCTAAGATTGAATCATTAACTCCGGAAAATGCAATGTTTTTAAGGTGTTGAAAGGTTTTATCAGAAACAAAAATCTCAGAAAAGGTGTCTTCGGCCTGTTCATAATCGCTGGCTTTTTTGATGACACCATATTCAGAAACCAACGTCGGCAAGTTATTCCTTTGCGGGTTAAAACTTACCGACGTTTTTAGCGTTTCTTTGCTTAAACTTTTCAATATCATTTGACTACTTTGATGGTTCCCTGCATAATGGAGTAGTGGCCAGGGTAAGTACACACAAAAGTATAATCCCCCGGAGTGCTTGGAGCAACAAAATAAATGGTTTCTTGACTTTCTGGTTGCATAAGGCCAGTATGGAATAAAACTTCTTCTAAATCTGGTACATAAGCTTTTGCTTCGCCATCAAGACCCATTCCAAAAGCAGCTTCACCAACTTTATTCACAGTTTTTGGTTTAACAATTACCAAATTATGAAGCATGTCGTCATTATTATTGAATATTAATCTGATTTTGCTTCCGGCTTTCACTTGGAATTTTGCAACATCGAATTTCAAACCTGGTTTCGTGCCAATCGAGAGCGTTTGGTCAACTTTACCGCCCCAATCTTCTGGCATTTCGTTCACACGTTTTGCAGAAACTACATTAACTGCTTTACCCATATTGGCCATATTGTGTCCTTCATGAGCTGACTTTTCCATTACTGCAAATTTACTCAAATCAAGTGGAGCCGCCGCAGTGTTGATGTTATTGAGTGTATAATAACCAAAGGTATGTAAAAGTGGACGCTCTTCTGAATTTTTTACACCTTCTAGTCTAATTTCGTGAATGTAGCCTAATCGCAAAGAATCAATGGCCAAACGAACACTCATACCGTCGTCTGCTACTTGAATACCTTTGATTTTTAGTTCCTTGGCATTAATAATTGGACTTCCGTAGTTATGATGATACTTGTAAGTAAAACTATTGATTTTGTACGATTCTACTGCCAAAGCTGTTGCTTTATTAACAGGTTGAGTAAACTCTATTAAAAAACCATCGGGCATTGATTTAACCGTTTTCATCTCGAATGGCGTTTTACCTGTCCATTCTAAGCGTTGTAAACCAAACTCATCTTTACCCGTTGATGACCAACCACGGCTTGTCATACCCACAAACATAGATGCATCAAGTCCCCAACGCATACGTAAAATTCCCGACTGAAAACCTTCTCTAAAAGGAAAACAAATACCTTGATATTTACCATTTATTTTTTCTAGATACACACGCATAATTTTGCTGTGACCTTGGTCTCCCACAAATAATTGTCCTTCAAAAGGGCCAAATTTTCCGCCAAAGTTATCTTCAATTATGTCTGCAGTAGAAATGCCCATGAGCGTATGTGGAAACCAAACAGCCGGTACTTTTATGCTTGGTACTATCTTAGCCGCTTCATAAAGTGGTTCTCCAGTATCTGGAATATCAGATGGTTTTGTACGAAGTGGCGAATCTGGCTCAGATGTCCATTTCAAACCTTCTGGATTTCCTGCAAAGTCGCCTTTTTCAAGGTGAGTCATACGCCCAGAACCAACCCAGTCTCCTTGATTTTCAGTGTAGAAAATATCTCCACTTTTCAATGCCCCAAATCCTGCAGGCGAACGTAAGCCAGTAGCCCAAGGGCTTACTTTTCCATCTGGTGAAACTTTGAGCATCCAACCACGCCATTTTGATAAACTTGCTCCACGACCTATCCAACCTAAGTTTAGGGTAAAAATCATATCATTATCAGGTAAAACAACGGGGCCATAAGAATATTCGTGGTAATTGCCACTGAGTGGGAATTTTTGGAAAGCCTCATATTCGTCGGCCAATTCATCTCCGTTGGTATCTTTCAAGATGGTTACTTCACCACGTTGAGTTGCCCATAAATTTCCGTTGATAAAAGCTAAACCCAACGGTTCATGTAAACCAGATGCAAAACGTTTGTAAGTGGGTTTTGTGCCATTTTTCATGTAAGGATTTGATACCAACCAAACATCGCCTCGGCGGGTTGCTACGCCCAAGCGGCCATCTGGCATTACGGCCAAACCACCCACCTCTAGTTTTACGCCTTCGGGAATAGGTAAAGTGACAATTCGATAGAAATCTTCTTCTACCAATGGTCGGGTTTGAGCAAATACTTCACTCAAACCTAATAAGCAAAATAGAACTAATATTTTTTTCATTGTGAATTTCTTTTTCGAGTAACTAAAACTATGTTTTACCAAGAAACTGAATAAGTTAATGAGCCATTGAGTGGAATAATTAACTCTTGTCCCACTTTTGAATTACGAATGATGGGCTTGCTTTTTGAATCAATTAGTACATACTGATTATCAACTAAGTATCTACCCTTTTCGATTTGGCTAATACTCTTGCCTTCACCTAGTTTATAGTAAAGATTTTGAGCACCAGTAGCATTAATATTAATTGAAATACCTTCATTATTTGTACTAATCTTTTGGGTGAAGTTTCCATCTGCATATTGGTATTTATAAGTTGGTAAACCTCCTTCATCAATCGAATATCCTTTGTAAATCAATTCCTTGTATGCATCAAGTGAATCTGGTGATGTAGAGTTGGCATCACTTAATACAAATACCGAAGGTTTTCCAGAAAACTTCGTGCGAACACCCTTTGCTTCTAATAATTGTGGTTCTCCACGCTCATAGAACATTTCTGTTACATCGGCAAATTCACCTTTCCAAGCATAAAGTATAGCAGCTTGGTCTAAATCATACGAATAATGCATTCCTTGAGGAGTTCCAATCGAAATAGCATGAATGCGTTTCTTCCCATTGAACATTACAAACGAACGAATGATTTCTACATCATTTTTGGGATTTACATCAATTTCACCAATGGCCTGTGGCGTTGGAAGTGAGGTTTCAGCGTGAAGAGCGTACGGCCTAATTTCGGGACCCGCAGCAAAGAGTCCAAGTTCTGCTTTCCACCAAACTTTGATATATTTTATTTCAATTTTATGAGTTCCTTTGCTTAGAGTCAAATAAGCAATGCGTTGTTTTCGATAGCTTTCATCAGCCATTGGGATAATTTCTTTACCATCAACAGTTACAGATTCTTTTCCAGCACAATCAGCGATGAGCGAATAATTTCCATCTTTTTCCACCTCAAGATTTCCTTGAAAAACTAATAAGAAGCGGTTAAAGCCTACACCATAATCTTTGGTTAGTTCGTTGGCTTTTCCACTATCATTAGGTTTTTCATTTTTCTTCGCAAACTGTTTGTCCCAATCATAGGTTTCATAGAGTTCATAGGTTAAATTACTTAATTTGAGTGGCTTTTCGTTGCCATACTTTAAGTATTCTAAGTCTTTAATAGCAACTGAGCCAACTTTGTTTTCAAAAGAAATTGGTCCTTCGTTTTTGCCATCGGTGTTAATCACATAACCTTGATGAATCACTACATCATTTAAGGAAACCTTTTCTATGATTAGAGCATTGCCATAAGAAGCCGATGAGAAAGTGATTTCAAGTGTTTGCCAAAGACCTGCCGTTCGACCCGCATTTTGTGAAGGTAATTTGAGCGAACCATCATTGGTAATAATAGAGCCGCTGGTACGAATATTACTTAGTAAAACACCATATTTGCCCTGAATGTAGTAAATGGCTTCGCTTGTAGTGCCAAGCATAAAATCAAACTTAATCTTTGCGTCGGCAGTTGTTAGCTTTGAGCTAATTTTACCAGGAGTATCGGCATACAAGAATTTATTTCCAGCATTGATGACCCTTTTTTTCTTATAAGGATTATCAACACTTTCCACTTGTTTCCAGTTACCCATTTCCCAATTATCTAGCGGAAGTTTATTCATTGCAAAACCTTGTGCATAGCTTTGCAAACTTGCCCCCAAAAATATGATGAAGGCAAAAAAGCGTAGTTTCATAGTCATTACTGTTAGATTTAAGGCAAATTTATCTTTTAAGTGTCACTAATACAATTATTATTCGTCAAAGTTTTTCTTAGAGTCCAAAAAGTGTTTTGTAAATTTGTTCGTAAAACACATAATATTAGTCGTAAACTTACAAAAACTCCTTTAAACTAATACTCAATTAATTAGATAGATTCATGTCAAAACCAACATTACTTATTTTAGCAGCCGGAATGGGCAGCCGCTATGGCGGAGTTAAACAATTGGATAAATTTGGTCCCAATGGTGAAACCATTATTGATTATTCAATTCATGATGCCATTAAAGCCGGTTTTGGTAAAATAGTTTTTATTATCAGAGAAGAATTACAAGCCGATTTTGAAGAAATATTTGGACCAAAACTGGCGGGTAAAATTGAATACGATTTTGCGATTCAGGGAGTACAAAGATACGTTCCGGCTGAATTTGGAAATGTGGAGCGAACAAAACCGTGGGGAACAGGTCATGCAGTATTATGTGCTTGGGAACAAACTCAAACCCCATTTGCAGTTATTAATGCCGATGATTTTTATGGCTATGAAGGCTTTAAAATTATGGCTGATTTTCTTTCGAACAATACTGATGAAACATGCCACGCAATGGTTGGGTATCAGATTAAAAATACGCTTTCAGAGAATGGTTCTGTTTCAAGAGGTGTTTGTGAAGTTGATGATAATGGATTCTTGAAAGTAGTTACTGAGCGTACGAAAATCTATCGTCAGGCAGATAACACGATAGTTTATGAAGAGGGAGAAAAATTGACTGTTTTAGATGATAATACTCCAGTTTCGATGAACTTTTGGGGGTTTATGCCAAATGTTTTTCCTGTTATTAATGAAATGTTTAAAGAATATTCTGCCAAAAATATTGATTCTCCTAAGGCCGAGTTTTACATTCCAACCGTTATGACTTATTTGATTCAGAATGGTTTGGGCAAATGCAAGGTATTTTCAAATGAATCAGAATGGTTTGGGGTAACTTACCCAGAAGATAAACCAACTGTGATGGAGGCTTTACAAAAACTTTCAGGTTTGTATTAATTGATATTCGTAAAACTCTTCGTACAATGGAAAGCAACCATTTTGTTTTCCATTGTACATGAAAATTTATCAATAAAAAATGGACATTACCTACCGAAAAGCTGACCTAAATGACCTCGATGATTTAGTACGCTTGAGAATTGAATTTTTAAAAGAAGTTCAACCTATTGAAACGCATCAGTACAGCGAAGAAAACCTACAAAAATCTCTACATGATTACTTATCAGAGGCTTTGCGTACTGATAATTTTGTAGCGTGGGTAGCCGAACATGAAAATAAAATCATCGCCACAAGCGGTCTATGTTTTTTTCAGATTACGCCTGGTTTTACGCTTATTGATGGAAAAATTGCGTATATTTTAAATATCTATACCTTGCGTGAGTGGCGAGGAAAGGGTGTTGGTAAAACAGTTTTTAATCATATTTTGCAAGAGGCAATCAGTAGAGGATACAAACGTATATCCTTGCATGCTACAAATGAAGGACGACCTGTCTATGAAAAATTTGGTTTTCGTCTCACTTCCGACGAAATGGAACTTCGATTACCTTAAATGTTAAAATCGACAATCCAATAATTACTTTCATTTTGGATTGTGGTTGAAACGTTAATCAAAGCTAAGCAGACATTCGAGTGATAAGTTAAGGAAAGATTACTTTTTTTTACGAAAATTCTTGAATAATCTTCCTTTTCTTGTTGAGCAACTAAAGTATTAATCTCACTTAATACTTCGCTCATTGAATTAAGGGTTGTTTTGTCAGCAGCAGTTTTTACTTTTCTATTTTCCATTTTTATCAGCATAAGGTAAAAGTGTAGGTTACTCAGAGGTCTTGCCAACATTAACAAAATTTATGCCACTATTTGGTAGTTTTAAAATCTGTATCCGTTGGATAATTTATTTTTTTTGTATGATAAAGTTAAAGAGTTTTGGGCAGATTGTTCCATAAAAAAATAAAATTTTAGGCAAAAAGTTATCTAATGGATGTAAACAATAATAAACTTAATTTGAGTCAACCAAAAATGTCTAAAACATCTCATTTTAGGTGTTTTTTTGCTTCTTTTTTCTAATATTTGCTAGTATAGCTACTGTTAAAAAAACAAATTTGGTACGATTATTTCATACAAATTGATGGGACATCGTAATGGTCACTCCAACCCCTCCATTTCCAAAATGCATGCTTACTTAATAAAGCAAGTACTTTTTTTTGTTAATAGGGGGTGTTGGAAGTGATTGTATACGTAACCGAAAAATTCTGTATAGCAAGAAATTAGGAAAGACAGATATTTTAGATAAATAACCTTAAATAGGAGTAGAGAATGTAATTTCAATACTTTTTAAAATGGGTTATCTGCGAAATAAAATATAAAAACATTATTCACTCAATAGCAATTGTCAGTAAAAGTGGAGTTGGTATCAGCTCCATTTTTCTTTTGTATCACAGCTAATCTTACGTAAATAGAACCATTTTTTCTACAAGTCTATTTACGCAGAAATACCTTCTCCTATTTACAAAATACGATTAAAACTACTCACAACATTAGTTTTAGGTTAAAATGTATATTTGTGCTTGAACGCATTTTGTTTGGATTGAAATATCCTTGTATCTTGCTGAATCATCAATACTATTTAACCACAAATGAATTCTATCATACAATTTTTGGATAACCTCGCTTGGTGGGCTTATGTTATCATTTTTTTAATTGTCCTATTATTGAGAGATATTTTGCAAAAAAAGCATACAATTCAGCATAATTTTCCTCTGATTGGGCATTTAAGGTATTTTATAGAGAGTGTTGGGCCCGAATTACGCCAGTATATTGTGGCAAATAATAGAGAAGAATTGCCGTTTAATCGCCGACAACGTTCGTGGATTTATGCGTCATCAAAAAAAGAAAATAATTTTCAAGGATTTGGTACCGACCAAGATATGTACAGTGCGGGCTATAATTTTATTAAACCTGCCATGTTACCTTTTAAATTACCCAAAGGTCATCCGAATTTAGAGAATCCTTACATCTGTCCCTCCGCCAAGATTATAGGTGAATACCATAGCCGTCTGAAGCCTTACCTTCCTAAATCAGTTGTAAATATTTCGGGAATGAGCTACGGTTCATTATCAGCTACTGCAATTGAATCCATGAATAAAGGGGCCGCAAAATTTGGTTGTTATCATAATACTGGAGAAGGTGGGCTTTCGCCATATCATAAGAACGGCTCCGATGTTGTACTCAATATCGGTACGGCATACTTTGGAATTAGAGATGATGAAGGAAATTTTGTTTTAGAGAAATTGGTAAAGCTTTGTAGTGAAAATCCTTGTATAAAAATGATTGAGTTGAAGCTTTCACAAGGAGCAAAGCCCGGGAAAGGAGGTGTTTTACCTGCTTCTAAACTTACTAAAGAATTGGCCGAGATTCGTCATGTTCCTATGGGTAAAGATGTCATTTCTCCTGCTTTTCATAGTGCTTTTTCAGATATCAAAGAAATGATAGAGTTCATCGAACTCATGGCTAATGCAACAGGCCTGCCAGTGGGGATTAAATCGGCAGTTGGTAAACTCGAAATGTGGGAAGAATTGGCTGATTTAATGAAAAAAACTGGAAAAGGACCCGATTTTATTACAATAGATGGTGGAGAAGGAGGTACTGGAGCTGCTCCACCAAGTTTTGCTGACCACGTTTCACTGCCTTTTGTGTATGCGTTTTCATCGGTTTACAGAATATTTCAAAAACGTGAGCTGACTGATAAAATTACATTTATTGGCTCCGGAAAATTAGGCTTACCAGATACCGCCGTTATGGCTTTTTCAATGGGTGCGGATGTGATAAATGTTGGTCGTGAATCAATGATTTCGATTGGTTGTATTCAGGCTCAAATTTGTCATACAAATAGATGCCCAAGTGGAGTGGCAACCCAAAATAAATGGTTGCAAGGAGGAATTGACCCTACGCTTAAAAGTGAGCGTTTTTATAATTACATTAAAACACTTACGAAGGAGATATTAGATATTTGTCATGCTTGCGGATACGAACACCCAAGCCAATTTATGATGGATGACGTTGACGTTGCGATGGGTGATAATAATCGTACACAGTCTCTACGCATGACTTATCACTATCAAAAAACGCCTGTAAAATTCGAAGGTTTACAAAAGCTATTAGATAGCCCATACTTGGGTGGCAAAACAGCATAAAAAATAAGGATACTTAATAAAATAGAAAAGCAAGAATCAAATGGCTCTTGCTTTTACTCTCGTCAAACTGCTGTTGATTATTAAAACCACCAATTTGTCAATTGGAGAAATTGGTGGTTTTAATTTATGCTCTATATGCGTTGATTGCGATAATTATCATAAAAATGAGTCCATATAAGAGTTCTTCAAAGTGTTCGTAAAAAAATTTTTTCATGCTTCCATTGCTTTTTCTCTAGGATTCTATTTAGCATCGAAAGGTTGAAAGAACTTTGAATTTTTTTTATAAGCGAAAGACACACCACTTAGCTTTTTCTAGCTGCTTTAAAATTTTGGAGTAACTGCTTACATGGCTATAAACATTCTTATGTTTATTTGATACAAAGTACGGTATATATAAATAGTTATGCAATACCCCAATTTGGGTATTTTTTTGTGAAAAATATCCGTGCTAGTACGGATATTATACTTCGAAGATAGTCAGAAATTTAGATTAATTTATGTTCAACCGCGTATTTGATGAGGCCAACAATAGTTTTAGTATTGGTTTTACGGTAGATGTTTTTTCGGTGAGTTTCAACCGTTCGCTCTGAAATACAAAGCTTTTTCCCGATTTCATTATTTGAAAGTTCTTGAGAAATAAGTTTAACAATTTCAATTTCGCGTTCAGTTAAGTGATAAGTTTCTTCATCAGGCTTATTTGATAAACTTCTAAGAATTTCATTAGAAACTTCTCTACTAAAATAGACATTTCCCTGGGCTATTGTATCTATGGCTTCAATGAGCTCATCACGACCAATTGTTTTAATAATAAAGCCAGAAATGCCCAAATCAATCAAATCATGAACGATTGATACATCATAGGAAACAGATAATGCTAGTACTTTTATGTGAGGGAAACGTTTTTTTACCTGTTGTGTCAATTCCATGCCTGTCATTTTAGGCATATATAAATCTGTTAGTAGAATATCAACATGATTTTTATTGAGAAAATCTAAAGCGGTATTACCATCTGAGCATTTACAAATTACTTGGTAATCGCCCACACTATGAAGCATAGATTCAATACCATCAAGTAATATTTGATGGTCATCAACTATTAAAATTTGTAATTTATTGCCTGACATTAGCGTTAATTCAACGGAATTTCAATCACTACACTTGTGCCTCTTCCAATTGAAGAGTCAAAATTAACATTTCCATTGAGATATTCTACGCGAGTAGCTATGTTTTTTAAACCAATGCCATGGTTTTCTGTGTTTTCAGTATCAAATCCTCGGCCATCATCTTCAATAATCAAGATTAGTTCAGTATCATGCTTAACTAATTCTATATTTACCTTTTTTGCTCCAGCGTGTTTAATGATATTACTGATAACCTCTTGTACAATTCTGTAAAGCATCAATTCAATTTTGTCATCAAAACGCTCTTTTAGGCCCACAATCTGAAGCTGAATTTGAATTTTACCCGTAGCATTTACCTTGTTAGTGAGCTGTTTTAAAGCTGAAGTCAAACCAAATTTAGTAAGTGAACTTGGCATCATATTATGAGATATTTCTCTAATTTCCTTAATGCTATCTTCAAGCAAATTTAACGGGCTTTGCATTTCATGAATATAAGCTCTTTGTTGGGAAATGAAATTACCGAGTGTCATTCGAGCAGCAGCCAATGTCTGGCCAATACCATCGTGTAAATCTCGTGCTATTCGTATTCGTTCGCGTTCTTCCGCTTCAAGAACTGCCTGAGTACGTTGTTGTTGTATAAGGTTTTTTTCTATTAGTAAGCGTTCATTGTTATTTTGCATAAGTCGTACTCGGTAGGCAAGCATACCACTCAATGCAATAATTTCGACAATGAAGGCTATCACAAAATAATCAATTCCAGCTAAATAGCTTCCGGGTAAAAATTCGTAGGTACTTAAACCAGAATAAAAAGCTACAAAAAAAACGGGTAAATTAGCTAACAAAAAGTAAGTAGCATCTTTTTTAAAATGTTCGATATAGATGCAATAAAGTGTAGTACCAAAAACAAAAATCGGTGATATCAGGAAACACAAACTTACTAGAAAAGTGATAGGAATAGTAAAGTTATTAAAAAGGTAATTTTCTAATAATAAATTATCAAAAAAGCTTACAATGATAAGAATACTGAAGAGAATGATGAAGAAATTACTATACCACAGAAAAAGTGGATTTTTAAGTAAATCCCATCTTAGATACGATTTAATGAAAATAATATTGGTAATGATAAGCAGCATAGTAGCGATATAACGTATTTTATCTCCTTCAATGCCAAAACTACCATCTCCATAAACCCTAATAAAATACCCTTGCATAGTATAAATAAAACACAAGGCTGTTAATACGTAAAGACCATAGTATAAGTATAGCCTAGCTTCAAAAACTATGGATATTAAGATGGATATAAAAAAAACAAAAAGTAAAATGCCTGATACGAACCCCCAACTAAAGTGGTCATTTGTTGGGAAGTAATATTCAAAATAGTTCTTTTCCCATATAGTTAAAGGAAACGAAATTGAACCAAAACTTTTTCTAATTTTCAGATAGTAGCTTACTTCTTGCTTGGGTTGTATGGTAGTTGGGAAAATAAAATCACGGTGCTTGATTCGACGATTTTGTTGCGGTACTTTCCAGTTTGATGACTGATGGTCTTTCACAATCTTATTTTCTACTACATAAAACTCAATTTCATCGTAGAGAGATAAATGCAAGTGAATGAGTAAGTCTTGAACCATATTGGTTGTATTCTTGAGTTCAATTCTAAACCAGTAGGGTTTTCCATTGGCCCAATAGGTAGGTACACTACCTCGTACTTTTTCAAATTTATATACTTGCGGAAATGCCGCTAATTTTTCAATGTTATAGGGTTCATTTAGTTCTGGAAGTACAAAAATACCTTCAGGTAAATTGAGTTCTTGCCAAGTACCATCATATACAATAGCATCTGATTCGCTTTTTGCAAATGAAATGAAAGATATACTACAGAATAGTAAAACGTATATGATTGATAATTTCATGAGGATTATAGTAACTGATGCCAAGTAAACAGTGCTATAATTCAATTATAGCACTGTAGAAGTATTATCAGTGGAAAAATATATAGGAAACGATAATGGCTGTAATTACACCAGCTAAATCGGCTAAAAGTCCTGCAATAAGTGTATAACGTGTATTTTTTATATTAACCGAGCCAAAATAGAGTGCTAATACATATAATATTGTATCGGAACAAGCTTGGAAAACACAAGAAAGACGACCAACAAATGAGTCAGCACCAAAAGTTTTCATAGAGTCAATCATCATTGCTCTTGAGCCACTACCACTTAAAGGGTGCATCAGGGCCGTAGGTAATGCATCGGTAAAATCGGTATTTATGCCAGTTAGACTAAAAATCCACTTAAAAGCATCTACAATATAGGTTAAAGCTCCGGAGTTTCTGAATGCACTAATGGCCACCAACATACCCACCAAATAAGGTATTACTTTGATAGATGTTTCAAAACCTTGTTTGGCTCCTTCGATGAACGTAGGAAAGATATCTACTTTTTTATAAACAGCACCTCCTATGAATCCTACAATAAAAATAAATAGAATCATATTACTCACGACGATTGAGGTAGTTTCGATTTCTTCTTTCGGAAGTCGTGAGAAGTACCATAAAACAAAACCAATAAAACCTGTAAGCCCTAGAAGCCATGAAAGAATGGTTTTATCGAAAAAATTGATTTTTTGCTTAATACCCACAAAAAGCATCCCCGTTAGGGTAGCCACATATACAGAAATTAACGCAGGAATAAATATATCAGCAGGATTGGCCGCATTGTAAATGGCTCTTTGTGCCATGATACTGAGTGGGATAAGAACTGGGCCAGCACTGTGTAGTACCATAAACATAATTTGAGCATTAGAAGCAGTATCTTTACTTGGATTGAGTTCCTGTAAACTTTGCATCGCACTCAAGCCAAATGGGGTAGCTGCATTATCAAGACCAAGCATGTTGGCCGAGAAATTCATAATCATCTGACCATTGGCAGGGTGATCTTTGGGTACTTCTGGGAAAAGTTTGCTAAAAAATGGGGCTATTATTTTGGCCATTCTACGAATTACGCCTGCTTCTTCACCAACTTTCAAAATTCCCAGAAAGAAAGTCATTACTCCAGCGAGCGGAAGTGCAATATCCATCACCGCAATTTTTGATGAATCGAACATTCCTTCAATAATTATTTTGAAAATTTCAGTATCGCCCGTAAAAATGAGTTTTAGAAGTGCAACTACGAAAGCCACCAGAAAAAAAGCTACCCAAATATAGTTTAATGCCATAAAATTGAAGGTTTAAGTTTAGATTTGTGGCTAATTTAATGATAAACCACGATTTTATCACAAATTTGGTTTAATGATGCCGAAAAATCAATAAAAAATCATGCAGCGGAAAATCGTTTACTTGACGAGTATTTTAGTAATAGTTATTCTTTTAATAGAAGGATGCCAGAAAAAAAAAGAAGAAAATACTAAAAAAATAGATACATTATCTGTAAAAGTAGATAGTGTAGTAAAGGCAAAACCTGTTGAATTATCTCCAATTGAGCAACAAATGATTAAACAAGGTTTAGTAAATGTTCAAAAACTTGATTCTACTATCATGGTTGAGTTGAAATATTCAACAACCGATAATTTTGTACAAACGGATGTTTATGGCAGTTTAACGAATGCTTATTTACAACAAAAACCAGCAGAAATGCTCGTAAAAGCAAGTAGAAACTTACAGTATAAGCACCCAAATTATAGATTATTGATATATGATGCCGCCCGCCCATTATCGGTTCAACATACACTTTGGAATATGTTAGATAGTATTCCACCTGCCAAGCGAGAAGATTTTGTGGCAAGTCCAACTATTACTTCGATTCACAATTTCGGCTCAGCCGTTGACCTCACCATTTATGACTTATCTACGCAACAAGCACTTGATATGGGGACAAAATATGATTTTTTTGGCGATTTAGCTTATCCTCGTTTTGAAGTAAAATTATTGAGAGAAGGGAAACTTACGCAACAGCAATTAGCTAATCGAATCGTATTAAGGGAAGCCATGCAAAGTGCTGGATATATGCCAATAGAAAGCGAATGGTGGCATTTTAATGCAATTTCTCGAAAAAAGGCAAAAAATATTTACAAAATCATTGAGTAATATATAAAAGTAAAAAGCAACTACCCATTGGGTTGTTGCTTTATTTGATCACCTAACCACTAAAAAGTATTATGAAAAGAGTATAATACCGTTGCTCTTTATTTTGAATGTCAAATTATTGACATAAAATTATGCTTTTTTGAAATGAGCGAACCGCTCAATTACTGTTTTTACCTTTCTTCTTGATACATCTAAATTCGTGCCACATTCAAAAATTGCGGTAGCACTATTACTTGCTTGAATATTTAGGCCTTTGGTATGTAAAATATTCACTAGATGAGATTTATGAATTCTTATGAAGTAGTTTTCATCTAAAATACACTCATAGTGTTTTAAAGTTTTGGCCGAAATATATTTTTTATTTTTTGTATGTACAACTGTATAATTACAGTTACCTTCTAATCTTATAATTTTTTCAACTGGTACATCAACAAATTTGTTAAAGCAGTGCAACCTTATCTGTTTTTGCTTTCCTTCGTTGTTACTTTTTGCAATTGAGTAGCTTTGTGTATGGTTTAGATTTTCCATTGTTTTAGAGAATTTGTTCCAACAAACTTAACTCTTAAACAATTAAAAGTAAATATACTAAAAAAACAAATTGATTTGTAACTTTTTGATTTTCAGTGATTTAATGAAAAAATATTGATTAAAATACGTAGAAATACCTAATGAATTACGTAATTCTACGCAGATATATTAAAGTATTTACATTGTAAAAATATACTAGAATCTGACATTATTCGTATCTTTGTGCATAAATTTATTAAACGGTATAAGGGTGTTAGATAAGATTCAAGACTTACTACGTGAAGTTGATGCTGTTGTGGTCAATAGCAAAGAAGACTTAGAAAAATTTCGACTAAAATTTATCAGTCGAAAAGGCTTATTAAATGAATTATTTGATGAGTTTAAAACTGTACCTAATGAGCAGAAAAAAGCTGTAGGCCAAGAACTCAACAAACTTAAAAATCTTGCTGAGCAAAAATTAAGAGATTTTACCGAAGCTCTTGAGCAAAGTGCAGGAAGTGCTGATGCAAATAAAGGTTTGGATTTAACCCTGCCTGTGGCTCCAAATTTTGCTGGTACGGTTCACCCTCTAACGCTTACTCGTCAGCGAATCTTAGAAATTTTTGCACGTATGGGATTTAATCATGAAGATGGCCCTGAGGTAGAAACGGATTGGTATAATTTTACCGCTCTAAACTTTGCTGAAAATCATCCCGCACGTGAAATGCAAGATACTTTCTTTGTTGAGAAGAAAGATGTGCAAAAAGATGATGTGTTGCTTCGAACACATACCTCAAATGTGCAAGTACGTTTAATGGAGCATAAAAAGCCGCCTATTCGTTCTGTAATGCTCGGTAGAGTGTATAGAAATGAAGCTATTTCCGCACGTGCACACTGCCAATTTCACCAAATTGAAGGGCTTTATGTGGATAAAAATGTAAGTTTCAAAGATTTGAAAGATACATTATACCATTTTGCAAAAGAAATGTTTGGACAAGATACAAAGATTCGTTTGCGTCCGAGTTATTTTCCATTTACTGAGCCTAGTGCCGAAATTGATATTTCTTGTTTCATTTGTAAAGGTTCCGGCTGTAATATTTGCAAACATACAGGTTGGGTAGAAATTGCTGGCTCGGGTATGGTAGATCCTAATGTCTTAGAAAATAGTGGTATTGACTCAGAAGAATATACAGGTTTTGCCTTTGGAATGGGTATCGAACGTATTACGATGCTTAGATATGGCGTAAGAGACCTAAGATTATTTTTTGAAAATGATGTGAGATTCTTGCGTCAGTTTGAAGGAGCATAAGAGACTATATTTAAACTAATTTACGGTGCGTATCTGTTATGTGTCGTTTAGGTGACTCCGTTAGTATTAGAAGATACACTTTAATAAAATCAAAAAAATCGACTTTAGTCTAATTATCCCATTTGACTAAAGTCGCTTTTTTTTGCAAAAGTATCAGTCAGTAAAAACTGATGGCAATAAGTGATATTTCTTTCAATTTTTGTTGGTGTGTACTTTACTTACAAAATCCCAACAGATAATTCCTACGGTGACCGAAATATTTAGCGAATGTTTAGTGCCAAACTGAGGAATTTCAATGCAATTATTCGCTAGTTCAACTACTTCTTGATTGACTCCAAAAACCTCATTCCCAAACACAAAAGCATATTTCTGGTCGGCATTGGGTTTGAATTCGTTGAGCATCGTGCTATTTTCTACTTGCTCCACGGCCATTACCATGTAGTCTTCTGACTGTAACTTCTTTACTAATTCCACTACATTATCGCAGTATTCCCAATCAACAGATTCAGTTGAGCCTAAAGCTGTTTTTTCGATTTCACGATGAGGAGGTGTGCCAGTAATGCCACACAAATAAATTTTTTCAACCAAAAAAGCATCTCCTGTACGAAAAGCCGAACCAACATTATTCATGCTGCGGATATCGTCAAGAATCAAGCAAATATTATTTTTAGGGGTTTCTTTAAAATCTTCTACTGACAAGCGATTGAGCTCATCCATTTGCAGTTTCTTCATTAATTTTCGAAAACAGATATTTTAAACAATTATTGTTTTATTTTGCTGGTAAATTATTGAGCAAAGGTAGGTAAATTATTGTTTGTAATTATGGTTGATAAATTCTGATAAATATATGTTTATCTAATTGCCCTGAAAAAAGGTCGGAATTAATACTATATCTAAAACTTTCGTCTTCATAATCGTCTAAATTTAAACCAAATATTTGTTTAGTTTTCAGTGTTTCTCTCAGTATTAATTCACTGCCAAGCACTAGTCTAATCTTTTCCCAGTCATTATTAAAGTATTCTTGAATTAATGGAAGAATTTTACTGGAAAAAACTTTGCATACATCTTCAAGTGTCTGACAATCAAGGAGATATGCGTGGCCCAAGCAATGGTCTTTATCAATCAAAAATTCGATTCTTTGATTAATTTTTTGTATGAGTTTCTCTAAGTTTATTTCTTCAATTATTGGTAAAAGATGAAGCTGAGGGTGCATCTCTTTAAATTCAAACCTGCGTCTGAGGGCTAAGTCGAGCAAAGCAATCGAACGGTCAGTCGAGTTCATAGTACCTACTATATGAAGATTTGCTGGCACGCCGAATTTCTCTTGAGAGTAGGGGAGGGTTACCCAAAGTTCGTTTTTTGCTCCAATTCTTTTGTTATCTTCTATTAATGTAATTAGTTCACCAAATACTTTTGAGATATTCGCACGATTAATTTCATCAATGACTAAGAGGTAGCTGCCTGCTTTATTGAACTTTTTTATACGGTTTTCGGGCGAATCTCGAAAACACTCGTTGAAAGATTGATATCCTGCCTGCTGAAGTGCCGAGAGAGCTGCTTTATAAAAAATTCCTTTGTTTACTTCATAGCTGATTTGTCCGTTTTTATTGACAGGTCTAATACCTTCAATAAACTCTTCGTAAGAATAAGATTGGTGGAAAGTAATGAAATGATGTTCTGCTTGTTGAGTTAATTGTTGAACCTCATGTGTTTTACCGGTTCCGGGAGGCCCGACAAATATTAGATTTAAAGGAATATTTAGTTTTAGTGAATAATTGGCGGGTTCTTCGGCCACTTCAGTATCCTGCAATGAGACCTCGTATGAATCAGTTTGATTTTGATTTGAAATTTCCCAAAAGAATTCATTTCGAAGGCTTTCATCTTCTGCAAGTTGATACATAAAGTGATTATGAAATTCTTTCTTTTTGCTTGAGGTAGCCATTGCTTTGAGTTCTTCTAAGCAGTGTTGCCAAGCACTCATAATCTTTGTGTCTTCAAGTAATCTAAGATTTTCAGAAGGAATCTTTACAGAAATGAAATCTGAATTATCGGAAAGATATTGAGATTGTACTTCTTGGTATTTCTGAAAAAGATTTAGGTCATTTTTGAAGAATAATAATTCAAGCCATACACCACTTTGGCGATAAAGTTTAAGTGCTGCATAAAAATTGATATTGGCAGTAATGCCTTTATCTTTTCTTACTGAAAAGGCAATTCGAGGGTCATTGATGTCGATATTCGTAATTTCGATTAATTCTTTGAGTAAGAAAAAAAACTTCAAACAGGCATTACGGTCATTGATTTCTAAGATTTTCTTGAAAAGAATATTTTTTTGTTCGTTAAGTTGACTCATCTGAATAGTACCTTCTGTATTTGATTAAAATCGGGCCATACTGAATAGATGCAAAAGTATCTAATTTTTTGAAACGTTTTAAGTACAGGATTCGTTATTAATGTCTGTACTTATGTTTTTAGTTAATTTCTTCAAAAATAGCCTTTTGGCTTTTCCCTCAATCTGCATAATTTTTCTTTTGTTTTTTTATAATTGGCCAATTTTTATTCTATAATTTTTAATAACTACTTGATTATATAAATTTTTTAATAATATCAAAGCGGTTCAATATTAGAATTCAATTAGAAAAAACAAATTTTTACTAATTTTTTTTAAAATAGTGCTTATTTTTGTGTTGATAATTTAATTTATTCATCTAAACAACAAACTAAATGAAGAAGAAAAATCTACTTCTTAGTATGCTGGGTCTCTTCTTATCTTTGGCTGTATTGGCTCAAAGTAAGAGAGTAACTGGTAAAGTATCATCGTCGGATGATGGGTCGGCATTGCCGGGAGTATCGGTACAAGTGAAAGGTACGACAAGAGGTACACAAACTAACAATGACGGAAATTTTGCTATTGATGTAACTGCAAACGAAACTTTGATTTTTAGTTTCATCGGTATGCAAACGACTGAGGTGCCAGTTGGCAGTAAATCGGTAATCAATGTTACATTAGCTAACGACGGTGTGCAATTAGAGCAATTGGTTGTAGTTGGTTATGGTACTCAAAATCGTAAAGATGTTACATCTGCAGTTTCAACTATCAAAGGAGATGCGATAAAGTCGATTCCTGCACAATCATTTGACCAATTACTATCAGGTAAAGCTGCTGGGGTAAATATCAATATTCCTAACGGTTTATTAAATAACCCACCAGTAATTCGTGTACGTGGTTTTAACTCAATTACTTCTAGTTCATATCCATTAATCGTTGTTGATGGTGTGATTGTTTTCTCACAAGATGCTGGTGCGGTAGGCCCAGGCGGTATTGCTCAAAACCCGTTGTCAGATATCAACCCTAATGATATCGAGACTATCGACATTTTGAAAGATGCAGCTGCTACGGCAATCTATGGTTCTCGTGCTGCCAATGGTGTATTGGTAATTACTACCAAGAAAGGAAAAGCTGGAAAATCAACAATTACTTATGATTCTAACTATGGTTGGACAAAACCATTCAGATTATTTAATTTGTTGAATGCTTCTGAGTATATCATGATGAAAAATGAAGCAGAACAAAACAGAGCTACTTTGGCTGGCCAACCATACAGTCCGTTGTATTTTGAGAATCTTGACCCGAACGGTAAACCTTACGATACCAACTGGTACGACTACGTTTTCCAAACAGGTTTCCAACAAAACCATAATATTAATATTTCGGGTGCTACACCAAAATCTTCTTATTATTTCTCAGGTGGTTATACAAACCAAGAAGGTTTCTTGAAGAAAAATACTTTTGAGCGTAAAAATGCACGTTTGAACATTAGCCATAACGTAACTGAGAAGTTGATTTTTGGAGCAAACGTTACTTACAGCTCATCGAACTCATTCTCTCCAAACAGTGGTTCATTGCAAGGTACAAACTTCAATACTGGTGGTTTAGGTCGTGTGCCATTGGTTACTGCACCAAACGTACCTGCGTATTTACCAGATGGTTCGTACAACATCAACTCTTCAGGAGCATTGGCAAACTCTCCGGGGAACTTATTGAACAAAGACCGTAGTGGATTTTATAACCCAGTTGTATTATTAGACTTAGATAAGGCTTCTGCTCAAAACGACCGTTTCCTATCTAATGTTTATGCTACTTATAATTTCACTAAGAATTTATCGTTCCGTACTGACTATGGTATTGATAACCAAGCCGTAGATTCACGTACATTCAATAACCCAATTCATGGTGATGGTTTTGCTGCAAAAGGTATCGCAAGTAACTATTTATACAAGAGTATGCGTTGGACTTGGCAAAATTATTTGAATTATAACCAAAGATTTGGCGATAAACATACTGTAAGTGCAACATTAGGTACAGAACAACAATATACTAAGCGTAATATGTGGAGTGGTTCTCGTCAGACAGTTGCTGACCCATTCTTTGATACTTACGAAGGAAATTACACTGTAAACAACAACCCTCCGTTTAACTTCCTTACAGAAAATGGTTTCCAATCTTACTTTGGTCGTGTGACTTATGACTTCTCAAAACGCTACTATTTCACAGGTAGCTTGCGTCGTGATGGTCTTTCTGCTTTGGCAGCTGGTAAGAAATTTGGTAACTTTTATGGTTTATCGGCTGGTTGGAACTTAGCTGAGGAAACATTCTTCAAAGATGCTTTAGGAGATAAAGTTTCTACATTGAAGTTAAGAACAAGCTACGGTAAAGTTGGTAACGCAGGTATCAGTGATTTCGCTTCATTGAGTCTATATGACTTTAGTAACTATGGTGGTTCTGCTCCGGCATTATTCTACTCACAGGCGGGTAATCCTGATTTGAAGTGGGAAACAAGTACGAAGTTAGATATTGGTTTGAACTATGGTTTCTTGAAAGATAGAATCACGGGTGAGATTACTTATTATAAAAACAATATTGACGGTTTGATTTTGAACTCTCCATTGGCTCCATCAATGGGTGTACCTGGTAACTCAGTTGCTAAAAACGTAGGTTCGATGTACAATGAAGGTTTAGAATTTTCTTTGAGTGCTTCTGTAATCAATAACAAAAATTTCAGATGGAATACTTCATTCAACTTGGCTACTCAAAAGAATAAAGTTACGGCTCTTGCTGAAGGAAATGCTGATATCTTCGGTGTAACTCAATTAGAGACAGCGAACATTACACGTGTTGGTTATGCTTTAGGTAGCTTGTATGTAGTTGAAACAAGAGGAGTAAACCCAGCTACTGGTCAACGTATCTTCGTTAACGGTAAAGGTCAAGAAGTACAATACTCTCACGCAGTAGCTACTGGAAAGAGCCGTTGGACATTCCTTGATGGTACAACTGCACCTGCGATTACGGCTGCGGCTGACTCAAAAATCATGGGTAATACAATTCCGAAAGTATATGGTGGTTGGGATAATAACTTTGGCTACAAGAAATTCGATTTATCAGTTAGCTTAATTTATGCAGCTGGTTTCTATGTATATAATGGTACTAAAGCTGGTTTGCATGACCAACGTTTCTGGAATAATGCTTCTGATATCTTAGACCGTTGGACTGAAACTAATACTGGTGGTTCATGGCCAAGAGTAGTATATGGCGATAATATTTCTAATGGTTCTTCATTCCCAATTTCAAACAATGTTGAGAAAGGTGATTTCATTAAATGCCGTAACATTGCTTTAGGTTATAACCTTCCAACAACTGTTATCAACAAAATTAAGATGACGAATGCAAGAGTGTTTGGTCAAGTAACTAATGCTTTCATGCTTACGAAATATACTGGTACTGACCCTGAGACATCATCAAATGGTAACTCAAACTTAGCCCCAGGTATTGACCGTAACTCAATTCCACAAGCAAGAACATTCTCTTTTGGTTTAAGTTTAACATTCTAATTTTCGACAACGAATTATCATGAAAAATACAATATATACTAAATTACTTATCACTGCCCTCTTGGCATTTTCGATAAGTAGCTGTAAAGAAGACTTACTAGACCCAGTTCCTAAGACTTCAGTATCTGATTTAAGTGCATACGATACGCCAGACCGAATTGAGTCATTAGTAAATGGTCTGTATCGTGGGGTAAAGAATGGTAACTTTTTAGGTGGACGTTATTTTATTTATAATGACATCAGAGGAGAAGAATTCTTAAACCAAACTAACAATGGTGTGACTGGTCTTCAGACTTGGAACTTCACTGTGAATGCTTCTTCAAATGAAGTAAACAACCTTTGGAACTCAGCTTATGCGGCTGTCAACAATATGAATCTATTTTTAGATAAAGTTGATGCTGCTCCAGCTAAGATTACTACCGAAAAGATAGCTAACTATAAAGGTGAAGCTCGTTTCTTACGTGCATTAACCTATTTTTCATTGGTAAATGTTTACGCTCAACCATTTACAAAGGATAATGGTGCTTCATTGGGCTTACCATTACGTTTGAAAGGTGAAACAGGTGCAGGTAATTCAAATAATTTGAAGCGTTCGACTGTTGCAGAAGTTTATTCACAAATTTTAGATGATTTAAACTTTGCTGAAGCAAACTTACCAGCAAACTACTCAACACAAGATTTGAACGTTACGCGTGCACACAAAAATTCAGCTATTGCTCTCAAAGTAAAAGTTTACTTAGCAATGGGTAAATATAATGATGTGGTTAACGAAGCGTCTAAGATTGTTCCTGCGGCAGCACCATATAAAGCAGCTAATGGTGTAAGACATGAATTAAATGCAAATTTTGCATCAATTTTTACTTCTTACAGAACTCTTGAGTCAATCCTTTCGATGCCAATGGCTACTAATGACGTGCCGGGTACACAAAATCAATTGGCATTCTACTATTTAGCTGGTCCAGTTGGTGGTGGTGAGTTTTCTTTGAATCCAACGGGTATTTATGGCTCAAAAAGCTTTGAAGATACAGATGACCGTAAAAAACTTACTTCAGTTAGTGGTACAAGAATTTATTTAACTAAATTCCCTGGAGGCTCACCTTACATTGATTGGGTTCCAGTAATGCGTTATGCTGAAGTACTTTTGAGTTATGCAGAAGCTAGAGCTCGTCTGACAGTTGGTGTTGATGCTTCGGCAGTAGCTATGTTGAATGCTGTACGTTCTCGTTCGAAGGGTTCGGTACTAGCTCCAACTACTAAAGAAGAATTAATCTCAGCAATTCTTACTGAGCGAAGAATAGAATTTTTAGGAGAAGGATTAAGAGCATTTGATATCAGTCGTTTGAATGCACCGTTCCCTGCAAAAGGCCCGGTTAATGCTGTAAATCCTAGCCAATCAGAATATATTTGGCCAATTCCTACAACAGAATTAGCAGTAAATAAAGACTGCGTTCCTAATCCTTAATCGAAAATAATAGGAAATAAGTTTTAAAAATAATCCTTCAAAAACGCCATATGAAATAAGATATGGCGTTTTTTGTTTTTTACCGTTTATTTGTGCTGCCTAATTGAAATAGTACAAAATTTAATTTATTAATAAATTTTCGGGAATAAGCTTATTGCATATTTTTAAAATTTACTAAGTGGTTAAAATTGTACTATATTTTAAAATAATCATATCTGCATTTTTTGATTTTAAAAAAGCTTTTCTCTCCAAAAAGCATTACCAATCAATCATTTTAATACAACTATTTTTTCACTTTAATAAGTGCCCGTATTATCTCCTAAATTAGTGTGAATTGATTGGGTAAATATTAGAAAAGTACAATTTTTGCCTAATTGTTTTTTTTCGTTTAAAATTCTTGAAATATTTAGTGATAGACTATACTTTATGACAAAATTTTCTATGTATTTTGTCTATGTTTTTAAAAATGATATAGATGGAAAATAGTATTTTGTCGAAATAATATTATTAAATAGTAGTCATGCATACTATTTAAAGAATAAATATAATTGTATTTTTTCAAGAATTTTTGTTTACATATAGCTAATAGGTAGAACTACTTAATTGTACTATTATTTAATACTTAAAAATTAGGTATTAGTGGTACTAGACCAAAATATATTTTGCTATTTGTAATATTTAACAAATAATAAGTATGTATTGTATTTATTTAATAATTAAATTAATTAAAGCAAGAAAGTTGCCAAAAATGCATAAAATATTTCTTGATTTCTAAAAAATGTTATATGTTTAATTCAAGAAATTGCAAAAGTGCTATTTCAACTTGCATTTGAAATAAGTATTTTTGTAGAAGTTAATTATCATTTATAACCTAAACTAAAATGTACATGAAGAAGAATCTACTTCTTAGTTTGCTAGGAGTCTTTATGTCTTTGGCCGTGTTGGCTCAAGGTAAAAAGATTACTGGTAAAGTAACGTCATCAGATGATGGCTCAGGATTGCCGGGTGTATCGGTACAAGTAAAAGGTACTTCAAAGGGGTCTCAAACAGACATAGAGGGTAATTACTCTATTGAAGCTCCATCTGGAAGTACTTTGGTATTTAGTTTTGTGGGTATGAACACCCAAGAAGTGAAAGTAGGTAACCAATCAGTAGTAAACGTTTCTTTGGGAGCTGATACTAAGCAACTCTCAGAAGTAGTTGTAACTGCCATCGGTATTCAACGTGAGAAGAAAGCCTTGGCTTATGCAGTTTCAAACGTAAACGCTGAAGCTCTTCAACAACGTTCAGAACCAGATGCCCTTCGTGCATTAAATGGTAAAGTTCCGGGTGTAAACATTATCTCTGGTGGTGGTGCTCCTGGTCAGGCTACTCGTATCACAATTCGTGGTGCAAACTCATTTACTGGAAATAACCAGCCTTTATTCGTTGTTGATGGTATTCCTTTCGATAACTCGGTGAATGCGACTGATGGTTTTAACCAAAATACAGTAACTTCAAACCGTGCTTATGACATTGACCCTAATAACGTTGAGTCAATGACTATCTTGAAAGGTGCTGCTGCTTCTGCTCTTTATGGTTCACGTGCAGCCAATGGTGTAGTGGTAATCACAACTAAAGCTGGTAGCAAAAATGCTAAAAAAGGTTTAGAAGTAACTTATAATTCTTCATACTCTACTGAAAAAATCTCAACAGTTCCTGATTATCAAGATTCATATACGCAAGGTTCTAACCAAACTTATAATGGTGGTTTCATTGGTAACTGGGGCTCTGCATTCCCAGCTGAGGTTGACCGTATCAACCAAGCTTTAGGTTTTGAGCGTTATTCAAAAATTATTGATGGTAATTATGCTGCTGGTTTTGTTCCAAACCCAATCGTAGGTGTTGCTTATGGTGCAGCTCGTTATAAAACTGCATTCCCACAGTTTTTAGATGCTAATGGAAACGCAGTTCCTTATGAACTGAAGCCTTATGATATCATTGGTGGTTTCTTCCGTCGTGGTAATGTTGTTGAGAACAGCTTTAATATCAGCTCAACTGGTGATAAAACTACTATCAGTGCTGGTGCTTCTCGTATGACTAACCAAGGTATTATCCCTAACTCAAACTCAGACCGTACGACTTTGAACTTTGGTGGTAATGCAACTTTAGCAAATAAATTAAATATCAGTGGTAACGTAAACTACGTAAGCACCAACCAAAAATCACCACAATCAGGTGCTGGTTATTTTGCTGACTACGGTGGTTTAGCTGCTTCAGGTTCTATCTATTCTCGTTTATTCTATTTACCTCGTAACTATGATTTGAATGGTCTTCCATTTGAAAACCCAGTTACTGGTGCAAACGTATTCTATCGTGCCTTAGATAATCCACTTTGGACTGCGAAATACAATACTTATACTAGCCAAGTAAACCGTGTATTCGGAAACCTGGCCTTGAATTATGATGTAACTCCTTGGTTAGCTTTAACCGCAAAAGGTGGTATCAACACATATAGTGAGACACGTAGAGAGGTTTATCGTCCGGGTGGTAACTCTGTTCCACTAGGTCAGGTTACACGTCGTGATATCACAAATACAGAATTAGACTTCACTTTCTTAGCATCTGCTAATAAAGATATTACTGAAAACATTAATATGCGTTTATTAGCGGGTTTCAATGCTAACCAACGTTATAATAATATTGCTTTTGCTTTAGGCCAAACTATCATTGACCCTAACTTATTGATTTTAGGTGGTACAAACACTCAGTTTGCATCAGAAAGAAGAAGCTTACGTCGTTTATATGGTATCTTCGCTGAATATGGTGTATCTTACAAAAACTATGCTTTCTTAACAGCTACAGTGCGTAATGACCACTCTTCAACTTTACCAAAAGCAAACAATAGTTATATTTATCCTTCAGTAAGTGGTTCATTTATCTTTACAGAAGCTTTCAAATTACCAACGAATATCTTGAATTTTGGTAAGATTCGTGCAAACGTTGCGAAAGTAGGTAAAGACGCTGACCCTTATCAAGTATTTACTACTTATAATTTCGCGGTTCAGTACTTCAATGCGTCTCCAATTTCAGCAACTTCTATTCCAACTACGTTGAATAATGCTACTTTGAAGCCTGAATTTACAACTGAATATGAAGTTGGTACAGAATTACAATTCTTCAAAAACAGAATTGGCGTTGACTTAGCTTATTTCAATCGTGTTTCTACAGACTTGATTGTAACTGCTCGTATCCCTACATCATCTGGTTTTGATTTCAAAGCAACAAATGCTGGTAAAATTAAAAACTACGGTGTTGAATTAGGTTTAACATTGGTTCCAGTTAAATTAAACAATGGCTTCACTTGGACTTCATTTGTGGCATTCACACGTCTTCGTTCAGAAGTTGTTGATGCTGGCCCAAGTGGTGAGTTATTCTTAGGTGGTACTGGTTTATCATCATTAGGAACAATGCACCGTAATGGTTTCCCTTATGGTATGATTTATGGTTCAAGAAATGCTCGTGATGACCAAGGTAATGTATTAATTAGCCCAACAACTGGTTTACCATTACAAGAGCCAACTTCACAAATCTTAGCAAACCCTGCTCCTAAATATACTTTAGGTTGGACAAATACATTGAGTTTCAAAGGATTTAACTTGTCAGTATTGATGGATTACCGTCATGGTGGAAGTATGTTCTCTGCTACAGCTGCTTCATTATTGTTGAGAGGCCAGTTGAAATTCTCTGAAGACCGTGAAGGAATGCGTGTAATTCCAGGTGTTTTAGGCGATCCTCAAACATACAAGCCATTGTTGAATGATGCAGGAAAAACTATTCCTAACACTATTCCAATGACTGCGTTCCAATCACACTTCTCAAATGGTTTTGGTGCTTATGGTGCTGATGAAACAAATATCTATGATATTACTACTATTCGTGTACGTGAGGTTTCATTGGGTTATACAGTTCCTAAAGCTTTCTTGAAGAAAACATTGCCATTCTTTGGTAGTATGAGACTTTCAGTTTCTGGTAGAAACCTTTGGTTCAAATCACCAAACATGTTAACTGGTTTGAATTTCGACCCAGAGGTACTATCGAACTTTGCTGACTCAAATATCCAAGGTTTCGACTTAGGTGCAGCTCCATCAACTCGTCGTTTTGGTGCTAACTTATCTGTATCGTTCTAATTTATTTGGGCTTTTAGAAATGTAAAGCTTTTAGTTAAAATGATATAAAAGCACCCTAATGAGGCTTTAAGAAAATTATTTTAGTGACTAATAGCTAATTACTAATAACTAACAGCTAATAAGCTAACCAAAAATCGTAAATAGAAATGAAATTAAAATACATATCAAAAGTATTACTTACTACGGGTCTAATAAGCCTGTTAAGTGGGTGTAATTTGACGGACTTGGATATTAATCAAGATCCTAACCGACCGACTGTAGCTTCTACAAAACTTTTGTTGCCTACTGCTGAAATTGCTGTTGTGAACGCTATTACTGCCGTGAACGACAACGCAATGGGGTTTGCAGGTTTGTTGAGTAGTGCTGATAACTTCGATTTGAATAACCAGTCTTACAATGGTACTTGGAATGGCTTCTATCGTAATATGAATAACGTTGAGGCAATTATCAAAGCAAGTACAAATAGCCCACACTATTTGGGTGTTGGACAAGCATTGAAAGCGTTTGCTATGGGTAACTTCGTTGATACTTTTGGCGATTGCCCTTATACTGAAGCATGGAAAGGTAATGCTGAAACTGCTATTACATCACCAAAATTTGATAAAGATTCTGATATCTATGAAGCTTTAATTAAACTTTGTGATGAAGCTGTTACAAACCTTTCGAAAACAACTGCTGACCCATTAAATGCAACTGCAGATTTCATGTATGGTGGTTCTGCAGCAAAATGGATTAGATTTGCTAAATCGGTTAAAATCAAGTTATTATTGAACTCTAGAAAGGGCCGTGCAAGTGGAAATGCTGATTTAGCTGCCGCAATTGCTGCGGGTGGTTATATTACTTCTGCTGCTGATGACTTTACTTACAACTTTAGTACTGCTTCTTCTCCAGAAGGACGTCATCCTTGGTTCCAATCTGCTTATTTAGCTGATAATGGTTTTGCATATCCTGCACACCAATTAATGGAAGAAATGATTTTCAATAAAGACCCACGTTTAGATTTCTATTTCTACCGTCAGACAAGTACAATTCTTGACCCAGCTAACCCAACTGATAGAGGTACAATTCCTTACGGTGGTACATACTTAGTTCGTAAGCCATCATTCTTAGCTAAATGGGCGAATGTATTTGGTGCAGCACCTAGCAACGATGATTTGAAATACATTGCTGGTTTCTTTGGTCGTGATAGAGGAGATAATACGGGTGTTCCTCAGGATGGTGCTCTTCGTACTGCTCCTGGTTGCTATCCAGCTGGTGGTCTTTATGGTGGTCGTTCAGTTACGCCAAGAGCATTAACAGGTGGTAGAGGTTCAGGTAATGGTATTTGGCCATTGCTTACAAGTAATAATTTGAAGTATTATCAAATTGAAGCTATTCTTGATGGTACAGCTTCTGGTGATGCTAAGGCTTTATTTGAAGCTGCTATCAGAGAACATATCTCTCGTGTTGTGGCTTTAGGTTTGAAAGTTGATGCAGCAAACGCTGTTGCTCCAACTGCAGCTTATATCAACGATTATGTAGCAGCTCAATTGAAATTATATGATGCGGCTCCATCGAACGCTGCGAAGTTGAATGTAGTGATGAAGCAAATGTGGTATTCTTCTTGGGGACAAGGTATGGAAATTTGGAACGCAATGCGTCGTACTGGATTCCCTACAACAATTAATAACCCAATTATTAAGCCACCAAGACAATACGCTTTACGTTTGCCTTATCCGTCGCAAGAAGGTAGCTTGAACCCTAATGCAACACCTAAATTGACAGAGGTAATCTTCGATAGAGACCCTGTGTTCTGGGATAAGGTTAAAATTAAATGGGAATTCTAATAGAGCTCTGAGGACAATGATATGAGATGGCGGTCAACTAAAGTCTCATATCTTGAATCAAAATCTCATTAAAAACTTTAAAACAGTATTTAAAATGAAAAAAATATTAAGTTTGACAATAGTTAGTGCTCTACTATTTGCCATTAGTGCATGTAGAGATGAATCATTGAATCCGTTGCCGACGTTCCTTCCAGGAGTTCATGCGTTCACTGTATTTGATGGAATTAATTTTAATGGAAATCTTCTTGCAAGACCTCAACCTTATGAAGTTGATAACGCAAGAAACTTCCCTAAAACTGGTCAAGGTTCGGCCAAAGTTGATTTTAAAACTCGTTGGGTTTCATTAGATAATAAGCTTACTGTAAACAAAATTGAAATTTACGTGAGAATGTTGGAGTCATACAATGACCCAGATGGTAACCCTAAAGTTGCTGATTTAAGTGGTAATGGTAAAGGTAAATTGATTACAACAATCAGTTCTCCACAACCAAATCGTAAATGGAATAACTTCAGCATTACACCTCAGCAAATTTTTGATGCATACAAAACTGCTTCAGTAAAGTATGACAAAGTAAATGCTGTAAATGTATTTTCTAACCCAGCAAGACCAAGACCTACAGGTGAGTGGTTGAGACCAGCAGAAACAGCTACTTATGGTGCAGTATCAGCTGACTCATTCATAATTACTTGGGTTCTTTACACTACTGATGGTCAGATATTTAATACTTGGAATCCTGATTCAATTTGTGCTGACCCAACTTCAGTTTCTGAAGCGAACTCAAACTGCCAAATTGCATTTAGTGTAAGATAATAAGAATTTGATTTCAAATTTCATATCTTTGGAAGAGCAGACCGCATCATTGGTCTGCTCTTTCTGTTTGTATTTTATGTGGACGAAAAAATACCTATTTTTATCTGTAATATTTTTACTTGCATTTGTTGACTTGAAAGCCCAACAAGTGAGTGAGATTAATTTTTATGAGCATATTGCCCCAATTATTCATAAGAATTGTACGCCTTGTCATCAACCAAATAAAGTTGGGCCTTTTAATTTGATTAGCTACGAAGATGTAGCAAAGCGTGCGAAGTTTATTGCACGTGTAACAGAAACACGCTATATGCCACCATTTCCTGCTGATAGGAAATTTCAAGCTTATTTGAATGAAAGAAGTTTAACGGTTGGGGAAATTACCAAAATAAAGTTATGGATAGAAGGTGGATTAAAAGAAGGCGTAAAGAGAAACTCCTCTATCAATATTTCTACACAGAAAGAAGAAACTAAACCTGATTTAATACTAAAAATGAATAAACCATATCAGGTTTTGGGTGAAAATGTTGAAGATTTTAGGTTTTTTAATTTACCAAGTAATACAACTATTAGCCAATATATTACAGGTATTGGTTTCAAACCGGGCAATAAAAAAGTGGTTCACCATAGCCGATTGATGGTTGATACAACCAACTCAATGCGGGCAATAGATGGATTGTCAGAAACTGATTCCCGCATTTATGAGTTTCAAAAAACAGCCTTAAAAGATGAGTTTCTGTACGGATGGGTACCAGGAAATGATAAAATTCAATTTCCAAAAGGTACTGGAATTAGGCTCAATGCCCAATCTGATTTTTTACTAAATATGCACTATGCACCATCGCCAATTCCTGATACTGACCAATCAGAAATTGAATTGTATTTTGCTAAAGAGCCGATTGAGAGAGAAGTGAAAAACTTTATTTTGCGTGAAAATGATATTTCGAATAAACCTTTTTTGATTAAAGCTGGTGAAAAAGCTACTTTCTTTATTTCGAAAAAAATTGATAAACCGATGTCTTTGATTTCGGTATTGCCACACATGCACTTAATTGGTAAAACTTTTAGGGCATTTGCAATCACTCCCGATGGGGAAGTTGTAAATTTAGTAAAGATTGATAGTTGGGAATTTAATTGGCAAATGACTTATCAGTTCAAAAAACTCTTGAAAATTCCTGCGGGTACAACTTTTATTGTTGAAGCCTCTTATGATAATTCCGTAGAAAATCCTGAAAATCCTTACAATCCACCACGAGAAATTGGCTATGGTTGGGGTACGAAAGATGAAATGCTAAATTTGGTTTTATATTACCTTGATTACAAAGAAGGAGATGAAAATATCGAACAGAATTAAAGACCACAGCCTACTGGTTCGATGTATTTTTTCTTAATTTTTTGATGATTCTTTAGTGCAGAAATGGCATCTAATAAATAAAATTCTGTTGGGGCAGCTCGATTTCTTCCTAAACCATAAAACCAATTATCAATTGCACCGTGGTAACGTATTTTGTTACGTTTATCTACTAAAAAAACTTCTGGAGTAAAGTTGGCATTTAATTTCTTGAGAAGTTGGCGTTTGGAGTCATAAATGATAGGAAGTTTAAAACGATATTCTTCTCGAAATTCGGCAAGAACATTTTTATCAATCGGCTTAAAAGGATAAACTACATATAATTTGATATTCTCTTTGGGAAATTGCTCATCAAACTCCGTTAGGTTTTTGGTGTATTTTTGGCAAATCGGGCATTCAGGGTCGAAGAAAATAATGACAGACAACTCGTTTTTATGAAGTTTCTTAAAGTCGATTATTTCATCGCCATCAGTGGGAAGTTTTTGTGCCAATGTGAAAAATGAAAAGAATATTGGAATCAAAGCTAAGCCCTGATTCCATTTTTTGAAGGTTATTTTTGAAAGTGCCCAACTCATTTTAGTTCACTGGCTTTGATTTCTTTACTCCAAACCTCTTTTCCATCTTTATCCATGATATTTATTTTCAGAACACGGTCAGTTCTTTTTCCCGAAACTTCCAATAAACCAAAGTTGTGTTTGGTAACACCCGTGCCTTCTACATAAACATCTTTTTCTTCTTTTACTGGTGCTGAAGCCCCCGAAGTGAGAGCCGAAACTGTCAAGTCATACAACGGATAAGTACCTGCACGTTCAACCTTACAGAGAGAAGTCCAATGGCGATCTCCGCTGATAAATATTATTCCTGGTATTTTTTCTTTTGCAATCAAATCAAATAATTGATTTCTTTCTTCTTCGTAATTGGCGTAGTTTTCAAAAATTTTAGCAGGATTCCCGACTTGTCCACCTACAACCAAAAACTTAAATGGAGCATTTGAGAATTTTAGAGCATCTATCAACCACTGTAATTGTTTCTGACCAAAATAATCTCTTGAACCAGTTGAGCGGTCGTTAGGGGTTCTCCACCAGCGGTCATCTAATAAAAAGAACTGACAATCAGCCCATTGGAATGAACCAGTTACACCTTCTTTATCAAAAGCATAATTAAGATTTCCCCAAAAAAGCTTAAAGACATCAAGAGTTTGTTGCTTGCTTACAAATCCTCTGTCCGAATCGTTCGGCCCAAAATCATGGTCATCCCAAATAGCATAGTTATGTACATTGGCTAAAAGCGGTTGCATTTCGGGCAATGAACGCGTATGAGTGTATCGGTGTAAAATACCCGTCTTGGTATTCCAATCAGGTTCTCTCAAATATACATTATCACCTCCCCAGAGCATAAAATCGGGTTTAGTTTTATAAATACTTGTGAAGATTTCATATTCCGAACCATAAGGCTTACCTGGGCGGTCGAAGGCCTCTTCGTTTACATAAGTACAACTTCCTACTGCAAACTTAAATGCAGGTGGGTCAGTACGCCATTGCCAAAGGCTTTGGGTTTGAAATTCGAGTGGATAATTAAAGTTCACTTTTTTTTTATCTACATAAACTTCATAAGCATATCTTTTTCCAGGAAGGACATTATCAGCGATTAATTTAGCTACAAAAGCTTCAGATTTATTAGTTTTTATTTCATCTGTTGAAAATTTTGTGGAAGGTTTCTCAATGTCCCAGTACATAAACTTGACATTGGCTTCTTTTTGCGTTTGTACCCAAAGTAAAACTTCTTTCATTTCAGAATACCCAAGCATTGGCCCCGATTGAATCTGTGCGAAAGAGAAAAGATTAATACTGAAAAATGCAGAAAATAGTAAAAGTGTTTTTCTCATTTGATTGGTTGATAATAGTTTTTTCAAAATTACGCTTTAAAATCAAATTCATAAATTAATATTCTGTAAATTCATTACTTTCGGTTTTCAAAGATTAGGCGTACTTTTGTGAAAATTTATTTAACACGTACAATGGAAATTAGAGGTAAACTTATTCATTTATTAGCCCCACAAACAGGTGAAGGAAAAAATGGTCCTTGGAAAAAACAAGATTTTGTTATTGAAACAGACGGACAATATCCAAAGAAAGCTTGTTTAACAATTTGGGGCGATAAACATAATGAAACATTTTTGACAATCGGCAATGAAATCGTAGTATCGTTTGATGTTGAAAGTCGTGAATATAATGGTCGTTGGTACACTGACCTAAAGGCATGGAAAATCGAATTGGCTAGTGGTATGGAAGATGCTGCTCCTGCACCGAACTATAAATCTTCTGGGCCAGTTCAACCAACCTCTCCAGCACCTGAGTTTACAGTATCTGCTGGTGGCGACTCTGACGATTTGCCATTCTAAAATGATTAAATCTTTCGGATATTCGTTAGCATAAACGAATATCCGTCAATCGTAATTTGAACCAATGTTTTCTATCCAAAATATCAGTGTTGATTCTTTAGTCGAGCAATTTGGCACGCCAGTTTATGTCTATGATGGTCATAGAATAGAAGAACAAATTGCCAAAATGCGAAGTGCATTTGCCGGTACAAATCTTAAAATAAAATACGCTTGTAAAGCACTTACCAATGTGAGCATCATGAAGTTGATGCGTAAAAATGGGGTAGATATTGATGTGGTTTCAGTGCAAGAAGCACGTCTAGCTTTATTGGCGGGCTACGAACCCAACCAAATTCAATATACACCAAGTGGCGTAGCGTTTTCGGAAGTGCAGGAAGCGGTTGAAATGGGCTTAAGAATGAATCTTGATTCATTGCCACTTCTTGAAAAATTTGGACAAACTTACGGTAATCGTTACCCAATTTGTTTACGTATTAACCCACATATCATGGCGGGTGGTACGCTTAAGATTTCTACGGGGCATAAAGATTCAAAATTTGGTATTTCAATAGAGCAAGCTGAGGAAATCAATGCGATTGTTCAAAAATATGGCCTTAATGTAGTGGGTTTACACCAACATACAGGTTCGGATTTTAAAAATGCTAATGTAATTGTTGAGGCAGCGGAAAAGCTTTTTGACCTAACTTTCAAATATTTTCCAAACATTCAATTCATTGATTTAGGCTCTGGTTTCAAAGTAGCTTATAAAGAAGATGACCATGTGACGGATATGGAAAAATTGGGTAAAGAAGTGGTGAAAGTTTTCAACCAATTCTGCGAAAAATTAGGCCGTGAAGTTGAACTTTGGTTTGAACCGGGTAAGTTTTTGGTAAGTGAAAGTGGTTATTTATTGGTTCGTGCCAATGTAGTAAAACATAATCCTGCTCGTAATTTCATTGGTGTTGATTCTGGTTTAAATCACCTCATCCGCCCAATGATGTATGACGCCTATCACGAAATTATCAATGGCTCAAATTTGGATGGTGAAGAAAAAGAAATGTATGATATTGTAGGATACATTTGCGAGACCGATACTTTTGGTAAAGACCGATTATTGCCCATAACGAAAGAAGGTGATATTATGGTTATCAAAAATGCAGGAGCTTATGGTTTTTCGATGGCATCGAATTACAACTCTCGTTTCCGCCCAGCCGAAGTTTTGATTTATAATGGAGTTCCGCATCTCATTCGTAAGCGTGAGACTATGGAAGATATTCTGAAAAATCAAGTAATGGTTGATTTTTAATAGAATGATAATTGAATGAAAGTTAAATCAAACAAATGAATATTATAGAAAAGGGGCTTAATTACTAAGTCCCTTTTTTATTTCATAATCAAAATCATATTTTTGTAAAGCAATAAAACGCTGTTTTGCAAAATATTATTCACAGTTTTCAAGCATAGATTTTAATATCATGATTCCTTCTCAACAAACTTTCCAACGCTCAAATAAAAAAGATGAATTTGAATCGTCTGATTTTTATCAAATAGATGATTTATTTACCGACGAACAACTCATGATTCGCTCGGCAGTTCGTGATTTTGTTAAAAAAGAGATTTCACCAATCATTGAAGATGCTGCACAAAGATGCGAATTTCCTGAGTTTATCGTGAAAAAAATGGGTGATATGGGTGTTTTCGGGCCAACTATTCCGCTTGAATATGGTGGACAAAGCCTTGATTATATTTCGTATGGATTGATGATGCAGGAAATTGAAAGAGGAGATTCAGGTATGCGTTCTACTGCTTCAGTGCAAGGTTCGCTCGTGATGTTCCCGATTTATAAATATGGAAGCGAAGAACAAAAAAAGAAGTTTTTACCAAAACTAGGTAGTGGCGAATATTTGGGTTGTTTTGGCTTAACCGAACCAGATTTTGGGTCAAATCCAAGTGGAATGACTACAAATTTTAAAGAAGATGGCGACCATGTAATTTTGAATGGTTCAAAAATGTGGATTTCTAATTCACCAAGAGCAGATGTGGCTGTTGTTTGGGCGAAAAATGAACAAGGACGAATCAAAGGTTTAATTGTTGAAAGAGGAATGGAAGGTTTTAGCACACCTGAAATTCATGGAAAATGGTCATTGAGAGCAAGTATTACAGGGGAATTGGTATTTGACAACGTGAGAGTGCCAAAATCGAATATCTTACCAGAAGCCGATGGCTTGAAAGCTCCAATGTCTTGCCTTGATAATGCTCGTTATGGCATTGCTTGGGGAGCATTAGGAGCCGCAATGGATTGTTATGAATCGGCTAGAAGGTATGCAATGGAGCGTATTCAGTTTGACAAACCAATAGCTTCGTTTCAATTAGTACAGAAAAAATTGGCTGAAATGCTCACCGAAATTACTAAAGCTCAGTTGGTTTGTTGGAGATTGGGTAATCTTAAAAATGAAGGGAAAGCGACATCAGCTCAAATTTCTTTGGCTAAAAGAAATAATGTAGCCATGGCTTTAGAGATAGCCCGTGAAGCAAGACAAATGCACGGAGGGATGGGAATTACAGGTGAATACTCAATCATGCGTCATCAAATGAATCTTGAATCAGTGGTTACTTATGAAGGCACACATGATATTCACCTATTGATATTAGGAAATGCCATTACTGGAATTCCTGCTTTTAAATGATCGTAGAACGATTTTCTAAATTGTTCCTATTAATGCTTAGGACAATTTGGAAAATTATCCTACAATTCAGTAAAAATCCTTACTTTTGCAGAAAAATTGGCCGTAATATTGAAAATCAATATAAAAGCCTTGTAATTGATAAAGAAAACTGAAAAATGTTAAGAACTCATACGTGTGGAGAACTCAGAATTTCTGATGTAAACAAAACCGTTTCACTCAGCGGTTGGGTACAAGTTGTGCGTGATAAAGGTGGTATTATCTATATCGACCTTCGTGACCGTTATGGAATCACGCAGTTGATTTTAAATGAAAGCACTACCGATGCTAATGTGATAGCTACTGCTCGTACACTTGGACGTGAGTTTGTGGTTCAAGCTACTGGTGAAGTAGTTGAGCGTGTTTCAAAAAATGATAAAATCGGCACGGGTGATGTAGAATTGAAAGTTACAGCACTTGAAATCTTGAACCCTGCGAAGTTACCCCCATTCATGATTCAAGATGATACAGATGGTGGTGATGATATTCGTATGAAGTATCGCTATCTTGACTTACGTCGCAATGCAGTACGTCAGAACCTTCAGTTGCGTCATAAAATGGCCCAACAAACACGTATCTTCATGGATGGCAATGATTTTATTGAGGTAGAAACGCCAGTTCTTATTAAATCAACGCCAGAAGGTGCTCGTGACTTTGTTGTACCGAGCCGAATGAACCCAGGTGAATTTTATGCATTGCCACAATCGCCACAAACATTCAAACAATTATTGATGGTTTCGGGCTTCGACCGTTACTACCAAATTGTGAAATGTTTCCGTGATGAAGATTTGCGTGCTGACCGTCAACCTGAGTTTACTCAAATCGACTGTGAAATGTCGTTTGTTGAGCAAGAAGATATTCTAAAAATGTTTGAAGGATTAGTTCGTCATCTCTTCAAAACAGTAAAGAATATTGATATGCCAGAAGTACCACGTATGACTTACGCTGATGCGATGCGTTTGTATGGTTCTGACAAACCTGACACTCGCTTCGGAATGGAGTTTGTTGAATTGACCGATGCTGTTCAAGGAAAAGGCTTCCAAGTTTTTGATGCGGCTGAATTGGTAGTAGCAATTAATGCAAAAGGATGTGCAGAATATACTCGTAAGCAAATTGATGAGCTCACAGAATGGATGAAACGTCCACAAATCGGAGCAAAAGGCTTAATTTATGTGCGTTATAATCCAGATGGTACTTTAAAATCTTCGGTTGATAAATTCTATTCAGAAGAAGATTTAAAGGTATGGGCAGAGCGTTGTGGTGCTGAGAAAGGAGACTTGATTTTAGTACTTTCGGGCGAAACTGCTAAAACTCGTAAGCAAATGAATGAACTTCGTTTGGAAATGGGTAGCCGTTTAGGTTTAAGAAATCCAAATGAGTTTAAGGCTCTTTGGGTATTAGATTTCCCGTTATTGGAGTATAGCGAAGAAGAAAACCGTTGGTTTGCTATGCACCATCCGTTTACGAGTCCAAAGCCAGAAGATATTCCATTGTTAGAAACTGATTTAGGTGCAGTGAGAGCAAACGCCTATGACATGGTTATCAATGGAACAGAAGTTGGTGGAGGCTCGGTGCGTATTTTCCAACGCCCATTACAACAAAAAATGTTTGAAATTTTAGGTTTCAGCGAAGAAGAAGCTAAAAAACAATTTGGTTTCTTAATGGATGCATTTGAATATGGTGCACCACCACACGCTGGTATCGCCTTTGGTTTCGACCGTTTGTGTTCAATCTTCGGAGGAGCAGATTCAATACGTGACTTCATCGCGTTCCCTAAAAATAATTCAGGACGTGATATGATGATTGATTCACCATCAACCATCGATGCTAAACAAATGGATGAATTGAAGATTAAGACTGTTTTATAAAACAATTTATGAATTAGTGAAAACACTGACGTGTGTCTCATTAATGTTAAAACAATAAAAAATGCAACTCAATTTGAGTTGCATTTTTAGTTTTCAGCCAAAAATTAGTTAATTTCCCGAGCAGATACTCGTAGACTATATCGAAGTCTTTTGTTTTTTCCATCCTGGACCCTTTACAAAACGTCCAGATTTTACACCTGTATGTTTCCCGTTTTCTACCACTTGTTTACCATTGACAATTACATGCAGAATTCCTTCTGCTAACTGATGTGGCTTTTCGAAGGTAGCTTTATCTTGAATCTTATTAGGGTCGAAAATGACAATATCGGCATAATTTCCAACAACTAAACGACCTCTTTTCTGAATTTTTAGGTTATCACAAGGCAATGAAGTAAGCTTTCTGATAGCTTCTTGTAGGGTGATGACTTGTTCTTCTCTTACATATTTTGCCAATAAACGTGCAAAATTTCCGTAAGCACGTGGGTGAGAACTCGACTTCAAAAATACGCCCGATGCACTCATGGAAGCTGCATCAGAGCAAAAGCTCATGTAAGGTAATTGGATTTGTTTCTTAATATTATCTTCATTCATTAAGAAATAAACCACATCAACTCTTGAGCCATCCGCCACAACTAAGTCCATGGCAGTTTCGTACCAAGTTTTCTTTTTCATGGCAGCTACTTCCGCTAAGGTTTTGCCTAAATATTTGCGTAGAGAATCTTGCTTGAAACCAATTAAAAGTGTCTTATCGGCACCTGCAGCTAAGCAAAGATTTTCCCAATCATTTTGAGGTGTGCTCATTTCTTTACCAACTTTTGCTCGAATTGAACTCGATTTTAATCGCTTACTCCACTGGTCAAAACCTCCTTCTTGAACCCAAGGTGGCATTGCGGCATCGAGCCCCGTGGCCCCCGCAATATAGTTGTACATATCAGCTGAAATATTTAAACCAGCTTTTCGTGCACTATCAATTTTTGAAATAACCTTCTCAATTTTATACCAATTATTCTTACCAGCAGCTTTTAAATGATAAATTTCCGCATGAATGTTGGCTTCTTTCGCAATAGTAATCAACTCCTCAACTGCTTCTTCGAGTTTATTTCCTTCGCTTCTCATGTGAGAGATATACATGCCGCCATATTCGGAAGCAACTTTCGATAATTCGATAAGTTCATGCGTATCAGCATAAGTTCCTGGTGTATAAATTAATGCCGATGCCACTCCCATAGCTCCTTCTTCCATGGCGAGTTTTACGTGTTTTTTCATCCGTTCAAGTTCTTCTGCTTTTGGAGGGCGATTATCATAGCCCAATTCCATCGCTCTAACAGTTGAAGCACCTACAAACGAAGCTACATTCGTTGATACACCACGCTTCTCAAGGTACTCAAGGTATTCTCCAAGTGTTTTCCATTTAATCTCATATTTTAGATTTCCTTGTGATTTTTGAGAATAGTCCTTCATTGCATCGGTCATTGGCCCCATTGAGTCACCTTCTCCCATTACTTCTAAAGTTACTCCCTGCATGATTTCACCCAATGAACGTCCATCTTCAATCAAGCTTTCTGTGCTCCAGCTAAGCATATTTACAAAACCTGGGGCAACGGCCATTCCATTGGCATCAATAGTTTTAAGAGCAGCCTTCCCTTTTAGATTTCCAATAAATGCTATTGTATCGCTTTTAATCGCAATATCAGTCAGTACAGGCTCAGTTCCATTTCCATCGAAAATTAATCCGTTTTTTATAATTAGGTCGTATTGCGGGGCCTGCTTACAAGAAAGTAATAAGCTTACAAATGCTAAAAGAAAGAGTTTTGGTTGTTTCATGATAGAGGTTTCAATCAATTTGACCTAAAAATATGGAAAAATGTCAACTTTTGAAATCATTGCCTTAGAACGAACCGCAATAATGAGCACATGCCCCGCTATAAAGTAGAGCTTAACTTTTCTTTTGGTAGGTTAAAATCGAAATTGGGTAGGGGGTGTTCTCGCCGATTTGAAATTCTTTGCGTTCGATAATTTCATAAGCTGACTCATTAAATTCAGGGAAAAATGCATCTCCTTGAAATTCATCATGTACAATTGTCAGATAAATTCTATCGGCATATGGCATTGCCCACCTGAAGATTTCTTCACCTCCTAATACAAACACCTCGGCTTCGTTTTTACATTTTTTAAAGGCTTCTTCTAAACTACGTACTACCTCAAAACCTTCATCAACTACATAATTTTCTTGTCGGGTGATAACGTAATTGCCAGCTTCTGACCAAAGTCTATGGGGATTATCGTAACTTTTCCTTCCCATAATCATTTTTTTACCTTTACTCACCATTTTCAAGTTATCCCAGTCGGCAGCAATTGGTTCCCAAGGCAAAGCATTATTTAATCCAATGGCTCTATTTTCGCTCATGGCTGCTATTAATGAAATTATATTAGGTTTTGTCATGATTTAATGTAAATTTTACTTTAAAATATTGAATCTTAGTGGAAATATTATCTCAATTCTTTATAGTCTTAACAATTTGATAACATTGGATTTTTCTTGAATTAATCAAAATTACTCAATTTTGTAGCAAATTTATGTACACCAATAGAATCAATTATTCTTATAACTAAACTCTAAAAATTTATGTTTGGCTTAGAAACCGACATTTTCTTACTACTGTCATTCTGCATCTTAGCTGCTTGTGCATTTGAATTCATTAATGGTTTTCATGATACTGCCAATGCCGTTGCTACTGTTATTTATACAAACTCATTGAAACCAACGCAAGCAGTAGTATGGTCGGGTTTGATTAACTTTATTGGGGTAATCACCGGTGGAGTAGGGGTTGGAATGAGTATCGTAAACCTTTTACCAGTAGAACTCCTAATCGACCAAAATGTTTATCATAGTATAGCCATGGTATTAGCACTTTTATTTAGTGCAATTATCTGGAACTTCGGAACGTGGTATTTTGGTATTCCAGCCTCAAGTTCACATACACTTATCGGGGCAATCTTGGGAGTAGGTTTGGGCTACGCTCTTTTACCAGACAACAAAATGGGTGTTGCAGCCGTAAACTGGGATAAAGCTAGAGAGATTTTTTCAGCACTCTTCTTATCACCAATGGTAGGCTTTGCGTTGGCTGTATTTTTAATGTTTGCACTTCGCCGCTTACTTAATAAGCAAATAAGAAAGCAAGTTTTCGAAGAACCCAATAAAGATGAAGTACCACCAATTTGGATTCGTGCCATATTGATTACAACTTGTACTTTAGTAAGCTTTTTCCACGGACGTAATGATGGTCAAAAAGGTATTGGCTTGGTGATGCTCATTTTAATAGGTATTCTCCCAACTTATTTTGCGATTAACAAAACGGTTGATTTCCAAACTTTAAAACCTGAATTGGCTACTATTTCAAGCCAAATTTCTTTGATAGATACTACGCATGCTTCAACAGCAGAAAAAGAAAAAATTCATAAAATACACGAAAGTATTAATTTTTTAAATTCTGTTGCCGATAGTGGTAAAGTTGAGAAAACCAATGCTTTAGATGTGCGAAAAGCTCTTCTAACAATTAGTAGTACTACTAAGAAATTGATTGAAGACGAAGAAATTATATTGAGCGATAATAGCAAAAAAATATTAAAAGACCTCGCAACTAAAGAGGAAAAAGGTATCCGTCGTTTCACTGACCACGCTCCAATGTGGGTTATTTTAATGATTTCTCTGTCATTGGGTCTTGGAACAATGATTGGTTGGAAACGTATCGTTGTAACCGTTGGGGAAAAAATCGGAAAGTCTCACCTCACTTACGCACAAGGTGCTTCTGCCGAATTAGTAGCTGCTACTACCATTGGTTTAGCTTCTTGGTTCAAACTTCCAGTTAGTACTACTCACGCATTATCTTCGGGTATTGCTGGTACTATGGTAGCAAGTAAAGGTATTAAAAACTTGCAAGCAGGTACCGTGAAAAACATCTTGTTGGCTTGGTTGCTTACACTTCCAGTAGCTGTGCTTCTATCTGCATCGTTATTTGTATTCTTCCGTTGGTTGTTATAATCATTCATTCGAATTTATAAGTCTTTTTTATATTTTTCTAAGATATACTTGTTTCATGAGTATATCTTAGAAACTTATATGCTTCATCAAAATAATAGTGCCTTATTTTATATGCCTATTAATGATTAGGTTTTATAAAACACAACATAAACTTACTGTTATAGTACCTTCCACACAGACTGTTTAACTATTATTTAATTAACACCAATACTATAAACGAATCAAATGAAACTCCGTAAAGCTCTGGCTGTGCTGGCAGTTGCTTTATGTCCTATTGGGGCTAATGCAACAATTTTCCCGCTCTCCACAAAAGATTCCACAAAAAAAGAGATTAAAAAGAACTGGTATGAAAGCTTCTCTATCAGGGGGTATATGCAGGTTCGGTACAATCGTTTACTCGAAACAAACCCCCAGTTGAAGTGCGAACAGTGTGATAGGTCTATGGGCGAAGGTGGAGGTTTTTTCATACGTCGAATGCGTATCATATTTAGTGGGAATTTAGGAGAAAAGGTATATTTTTATGTGCAGCCTGATTTTGCATCTTCTGCTTCAGGCACAGGTTTGCACTTTGGACAATTACGCGATATGTATGTTGATGTTGCTTTAGACAGAAAGAAGGAATATCGCTTTAGAATCGGTCAAAGTAAAATACCTTATGGTTTTGAAAATATGCAGTCAAGCCAAAATCGTTTACCTCTCGACCGTAACGATGCATTGAATAGTGCCGTTTCAAATGAACGTGATTTGGGCGTGTTTTTTATGTACGCACCAGCTAAAATTCGTGCTTTATTGTCTTCTTTAGTCGCAGATGGATTAAAAGGTTCTGGTGATTATGGCGTTTTTGCTTTTGGAGCTTATAACGGACAAACAGCCAATCGCCCAGAGTTGAATAATGAACTTCATGTGGTTTCACGCTTATCATACCCATTTCAATTAAAAAACGGACAAATTATTGAGCCAGGAGTTCAGGCATATACAGGTAAGTATGTCTTACCTACTGATTTACGTAGTACTGGCATATTAAGTACGAGTAATTTTTCGTATATTGACCAAAGGGTGGCTGCTTCTTTTACATTATATCCTAAGCCATTTGGTATTTTAGCCGAATATAATATTGGTAAGGGGCCCGAATATAACAAACTTACTAAAACTGTTGAAACAAGACCTCTAAAAGGTGGATATATAACTGCAAGTTATATGATTAAACAAAAGCAGATTTTTATACCTTTTGTTAGAGGTCAATATTATGATGGAGGAAAAAAACACGAATTAGATGCCCGTAGTTATCACGTAAAAGAATTAGAACTTGGTCTTGAATGGCAACCCAATAAGAACTTTGAGTTGGTTACGATGTACACTTTTTCGGAGCGTAGATTTGAAGATTTAAGAACATCTGAGAATTTACAAAAGGGTAGATTACTACGTTTACAAGCACAATTAAACTTCTAATTTTGTAATTTTATGAACTTCAAAAATAAATTACTACTTACAGTTGGATGCTTAATAGCTTTAAACAGTATGGCCCAACAAAAAGGCTCATTAATGGATGTTGACACATCAACGGTTAAAAGGCTTTTATCTACGCTCAAAAAATATGAATACGTAGGCATAAGTGGCTATATTCAACCACAATTTCAATTTATTCAATCAGAGGGAGCCAAGAGTTTTAATGGAGGAGATTTTGCTCCAAATGTTAATAATCGTTTTATGATTCGTCGTGGGCGTATTCGTTTTGATTATGCTCGTTTCGATAAAAATAACATGCCTCAAATAAACTTTGTATTTCAGTTTGATGGGACAGAAAGAGGCGTGGTTATTAGAGATTTTTGGGGAAGAATCTACGAAAATAAACTAAACTTATTTTCACTTACCACAGGTATGTTTGCTCGCCCTTTTGGTTTTGAGCTGAACTATTCTTCAAGTGATCGTGAAGCACCTGAACGTGGGCGTATGTCGCAATTATTGATGAAAACAGAGCGTGATTTGGGAGCAATGATTTCATTGGATAGTAGAGTTGCAAAAAACTTCATGAAAAACATCAAATTCGATGTGGGTATTTTTAATGGGCAAGGCTTATCAGCTACTGCTGATTTTGATAGTCATAAAGATATTATTTCTCGACTTTCAGTGAAACCATATAAAGTAACTCCAAAACTTATAGTGAGTGGTAGTTTTTCTGGACTTTTTGGCGGAATGGAGCAGTTTACCAAGTATATCTATAAAATGTCAACCAATAGCAAAGCGTTTATGGTAGATTCTGCGGCTGCGAATGTTGGTAAGATAGCCCCAAGAAAGTATTATGGTGCAGATATTCAAGTAAAAATTCCTAATAGAGTAGGTAATACAGAATTTAGGGCTGAATATATTAGAGGAACGCAAACTGCAACTCAAAGTTCAAGCGAAACACCAGGCTTGATTCCAACTTTAAATGGGAAAAATGCTCCCTTGTATATACGAAACTTTGACGGTGCTTATTTTTATTTCTTACAACATTTAGGCAGTAAAAAACACCAATTTATAGCTAAGTATGATTGGTATGACCCTAATAAAAAAGTGAAAGGTACTGAAATTGGTAAAGGTTTTACAGCTGCCGATGTAAGGTTTAATACTTTTGGCTTGGGTTATGTAGTTTATCCAAATGATAATTTGAAAATAACTTTTTGGTATGAAATACCTAAAAATGAAAAAACAAATTTAAATGATTATACCAGTGATTTGAAAGATAATAATTTCACTTGTAGAGTACAATACCGTTTTTAATTACTAACCTTTTATTTATAGTCAAAATCCTGTTGATTAGTCGACAGGATTTTTGTTTTTCAATGATAAAATTATGCAACAATAATGGTAATTTTTTGAGAAATAAATCATTTTGTGAGAAAAGAAATATTTTTTCTTAAATTTGTATAATTATTATTATGCAAGCATACCACTATGGAAACCTACGGAAAAATCTTAACGATTGCTATGCCAGCCTTTTTGTTGTTAGTTTTATTAGAAAAAGTTTACGGCTGGATTTTTAAAAAAGATGCTTTTAAACCCTTAGACACCATTTCAAGTTTGTCATCGGGTTATACAAATGTAGTGAAAGATGTTCTTGGTTTAAGTGTATCTATTTTGTCGTATCAATGGATGGTGAGCCATTGGACGGTCTATAAAGTAGAATCAACTATTTGGGTTTATATCATTGCCTTCATTGCTCTCGATTTTTCGGGATATTGGGTTCATCGTTTGTCGCATGAAATTAACTTTTTTTGGAATAAGCATGCCATTCACCACAGTAGTGAAGAATTTAATTTAGGTTGTGCTTTACGTCAAAGTATTTCTTCTTTTGTGAGTCTGTTTACTATATTTTTACTTCCTGCAGCCCTTTTGGGTGTAGAGCCAAAGGTAATTGCCATTGTGGCTCCATTACACCTTTTTGCCCAATTTTGGTATCACACGGTTTACATTGGCAGAATGGGTTTTCTCGAAAAAATTATCGTAACACCCTCACATCACCGCGTGCATCATGCCATCAATCCTGAGTATTTAGATAAAAATCATGGCCAAATCTTTATTTTTTGGGATAAAATTTTTGGTACTTTTCAAGAAGAACTTCCCAATGTGCCACCAGTATATGGTATTACTCGTCCAGCAAGTACGTGGAATCCAATCAAGATTAATTTTCAACATCTTTGGCTTTTAATAAAGGATGCCGCACGTACAAAAAGTTTGAAGGATAAATTTAGAATTTGGTTTATGCCCACAGGCTGGCGGCCAGCCGATGTTGCAGAGCGTTTCCCAGTAAATAAAATTGAGGACATCTATCATTTTCAAAAGTATGCTCCACAAGTATCAAATTCGATGTTGGTTTGGATTTGGGTACAATTTTTCTTTACCTTTTCTTTGCTATACCACCTTTTTGGGAATATTGCCAAAATTGGGAGTCCAAATATCTTTATCTATGGAGGATTCATTTATTTGATAGTTTTTGCATACACCGAGTTGATGGATAAAAATCCGTATGCTTTACTTTGGGAAGCTTTTAAAAATGTAGTTGGTTTTTATATCATATTCTCAACGGGTGATTGGTTTGGATTAAGTCAACTGGTTGCTTGGGGGAAACCAGCCCTAATAGCCTATTTAATTGTTTCGATGATTCTTACATCTTACTTTGTTTTGGTAGAACTCAAACAAGAAAATTCACAAACACAAATGGCATGAGAATGTTGGTATAGTCATTTATGAAATATCCCTAAAATTATACTTTAGCTCTGCAAATTTCCTTTGCAGAGCTTTTTGTTTGATGAAATTCGTCGAATTATTTGTAAATTGCTACAACTAACTTTCAACCCATAAGCACTAATGAACTCATTTTATAAAATTGCAACTCGAATTACTTTTTTATTAGTCATCACACTTTTTCATTCTCAAGCACAAGTATTAAAAACTGTCTATAAAGATGCCTTTAAAATAGGTTGTGCTGTTAACCCTGCCATTGTTTCAGGCAAAGATAGTGCTGCTCAGAAAATCGTTTTAAAGCATTTTAATACGATTACAGTAGAAAATGTCATGAAAGCCGCACTTATTAATCCACAACCAGGAATATTCAACTTTGGTCCAGCAGATGATTTTGTGGCTTTCGGGAAAAAAAATAATATGTTTATCATTGGGCATACATTGGTTTGGCATAACCAAACACCCGATTGGTTTTTTCAAGATGAAAAGGGTAAGCTTAAAAGCAAAGAGGCAGTTGCCGAACGCCTAAAAGAGCACATTAGAGCTGTTGCTGGAAGGTATGCAGGAAAGGTAGATGCTTGGGATGTAGTAAATGAAGTGATGGGAGAAGATGGAAAGTATCGTTCAACAACTTGGGTAAATGGTATTGGAGATGGAGATGAATTAGTGAAACTTTCCTTTAAATATGCTGCTGAATTTGCACCTAATACTGAGCTTTACTATAATGATTTTAATGCTTGGAGACCCGAAAAACGTGATGGAATAGTACGTATGGTGAAAATGCTTCAAAAAGAAGGCATCAGAATTGATGGTATTGGTATTCAAGGCCACTGGGGGCTTAATTATCCTAAAACTGAATATATTGAAGCTGCTATTGATGCTTATGCTGCTTTAGGATTAAAGGTAATGATAACCGAACTTGATGTGGATGTATTACCATTAACTAAAGAAGGACAAATTATAGGTACAGGAATGTCGCATCCACAGTTTCAGTTAGAGGAATTTAAGACTTATCTCGACCCTTATCAAAATGGATTACCAGCTGATATTCAGCAAAAATTAGCCAATAGATATGCAGAGTTATTTCAGATTTTCTATAAGAAAAGAGATAAAATAGACCGTGTAACACTTTGGGGTGTACAAGATGCTATGTCATGGAAGAATGATTACCCGATTCCCAACCGCACGAACTACCCATTGTTATTTGATAGAAAGTATCAAGCCAAACCAGCTTTAAAAGCAGTACTGGAAGTCCCAAAAAAAAATAAGTAATATTATTATGTTCTCCTTGCTTTATTCAGAGAAGGAGAACATAATAAACTACCCAAATAATTGCTTGTGTCCAAATTCATAACCTTGTTTGATTATCTCTTTGATATCGGTAGTCGTGAAATTAGTTAGTTCAATGTGTAATGGTTCACTTGGGCGTATAACAGTAAGTTTTACTTTTTTTGAAAGATGGAAAGGCCCTATACTTGCATAGTTTTGCGTATAATTTTCGGCCCATTCGATATCGCTATTTTCAAACTGATTGACTGTAATATCTTTAATTCGTTCAATTAAACTAAAGAAACTTCTATAATTGAAATGCTCTAATGGGCGATTTTTAGGGTGAGTTGCTACACAATATATTTCGGTTGCCCCATCTTCAATAGCCTTTCGAAGTGGAACTACTTCACGAAGACCGCCATCCATGTAAACTTCACGGTGGTCTCCACCTATTTGAATGGCGGGCATAATAAATGGTAACGAACTACTCGCACGAAGATAATCTAAAAAATGCTGTTCAAGAGGGTCAGTATAATGCATCGCCCCAGTATTGATATTTACGGCTCCAACTTTTAATTTAACGGGACTTCGGCGAAGGGTTGTGAGATTTAAGTATTTTTTTAGTTTTTCGTGTAAAGGATTTGTGTCAATTAAACCATCAAACCTACTTAGAAGCGTATCAATTCCTAAGGAGAACTTAGATTTTAAAACACCAATATCTGAAGGTTGTGTAATATTTTCGAGCCAAAATTGTAGTAATCGTTTATTCACCATATCCCAGTCGATACCTCCCTTTTCCATGAATTGGTTACCCGCTTCATTAACCATGAAAGAGGCATTTAGGGCACCTGCCGAAATTCCATAAATCATTTCGGGCTTGAAACCCGTTTCTAAAATTGCATGAATTACTCCTACTTGCCAAGCACCTTTGAGCGAGCCGCCACCTAAAACTAAAGCCTTCATTTGTTTGGTTAGATAATTGTCATTCAATAATAGGAATGAAAAACTTATTTCTAAAGAAAAATAACTAAAATGTTTTCAATCGTAAACCAAACTTTATCAATGATTGAAGTGTTGTCTTAGATATAGCGATAAGTATTCTTACTCATTTAAACGATTAGATATTTATTGGTATAAAATCAAGAATTATTTGAATTTAATCATTAATAGCAACATATTTTCTGATAATTTTCAAAAAAAATCAGAAAACATACGTAAAATTGCACACGTAGAGCAAAACAACATTTTGCTCGTTCCTTCATGCCATTAGATATTAATCAAATACAAGCACCGATAGAGCAGGATTTGGAGATTTTCGAGAAGAAGTTTCGCCAGTCAATGAAGACCGACGTAATGTTACTCGACCAAATCATGAAGTATATCATTCATAGAAAAGGTAAGCAAATACGTCCGATGTTTGTCTTCCTTATGGCTGGTACCATTGGTCAAATTAATGAAGCAACTCATCGAGGAGCGGCTCTCATTGAGCTACTTCACACGGCCACACTCGTGCATGATGATGTCGTTGATGACTCGAACTATCGTCGTGGCTTCTTCTCCATTAAAGCTCTCTGGAAAAATAAAATAGCAGTATTAGTAGGCGATTATCTACTCTCACGTGGTTTGTTGCTTAGTGTTGATAATGGTGATTATGATTTACTTAAAATTGTATCAACCGCGGTAAAGGAATTAAGCGAAGGTGAACTTTTACAGATTGAAAAAGCTCGTAAACTTGATATTACAGAAGATGTTTACTACGAAGTAATTCGACAAAAAACGGCATCTCTTATTGCCTCTTGTTGTGCAGTTGGGGCGGCTTCTGTAAAGGCAAGTGCTGAAGTTGTTGCAAAGGCTAAACTTTTAGGAGAGAAAATTGGAATGGCTTTTCAGATAAAAGATGACCTCTTTGATTATGGTGATGCCGAAATTGGAAAACCAACAGGTATTGATATCAAAGAGAAAAAAATGACCTTGCCTTTGATTTATGCTCTCAATAATGCCACTTGGTCTGACAAAAGAAATATTATAAACTTAGTAAAAAATGAGTCAGAAAACCCTAAAAAGGTTGCTGAAGTAATAGATTTTGTGAAGAAATCTGGTGGCATTGAATATACTACTCAAGTGATGAAACGCTTCGTGAAAGAAGCAAACGATATCCTCTTTACATTTCCCGAATCTGCTTTCCGTCAATCATTACACGATTTAGTTCTGTTTTCTATTGAACGTACAAAATAATTGAAAATATAGTATATTTAAAATATTGTGTTTATTCTGAAATTTTGGTATTAATAAAATATATTAAATATTCTGATTAAATGATATAAATTGTTATTTCTAAATATTTAATATTTTCAAAATAAAATGAAAATTCATATTTTAACGCTCTCTTTAATAACAATCGTTGGCTCGGTAATGGCACAAAATAGGAAAATTGATGAAAAAAAAGTCGATAATTACCTAGTGAAATTACCCAATGAGATGAATGTTTCGATGGTAGTTGAGGAAATGAACGGCAATAAAATTTATGAGTATCGACCATCTGTGAAAATGCCTTCTGCAAGTGTGATTAAAATTCCAATATTAATGACATTGATGGGAAAAGTGGCTAAAAAAGAGCTTAGCCTTGAAGATACACACACTCTTTTGCACGAAGAAAAAACGGGTGGTTCGGGTATTTTAGCTGAAATGTCTGATGGTAAAGTATTTACCATTAAGGAATTAGCACAAGAAATGATTCGTACGAGTGATAATACTGCTACTAATATTTTGATTAATAAAGTAGGTAGAGAATCTGTCAATGCTTATTTACAGCAATGGGGAATGTCTCAAACTAGATTAAACCGAGTAATGATGGATACGGAAGCTGTAAAGCAAGGTCGTGAAAATTATATCAATGCTCGCGAGGTAAATGCTTTACTACAAATGATTTATGGTCATAAAATAGCTACTCCCGCACTTTGTAACGAAATGTTAGAAATGCTAAAAAACTGTGCAGATAAATCTACGATTCCGAGCCAGTTACCTCAAAACTTGTCAATTGCTCATAAAACAGGCACTTTAGCCTATGTACGTGGCGATGCCGCCATCGTATTTACTCAAAATCCCTTTGTCATCTCAATTTTTGTAGAAGGCTTTGATAAGGAATCAACCGCCGAAAAGGTCATTGGCGATTTAGCTAAAATTTGTTGGAATAGCTTGAAATAAGTTTTATAAAACCTGTCGTTTTGAACAAAAAAAGGTTGTCCGACCGCCAACTTTTGAAATAGAAATGGGTTCACCACAAGCAGGGCATTTACCAATTAATGTTTGCTGTTGAATTCCCCAACCACGTGCGTGAATGAGAAAGTTTTTAGGGAAATCATTATAATTTGCTTGTAAATCAATAGCAGTCTGAATAACCAGTTTAATTGCTTGATGGATATTAATTATTTCTTGGTTTGATAACTGATTAGAGGAACGTTCGGGGTGAATTTTAGCTTGAAATAAAACATCATCTACAATCCAATTACCAATGCCAGCCACAGTAGATTGGTCTAATAGAACCGATTTTATTGGAGCATTTTTCTTTTTTAAAGTTTTTGCCAATTCTTCAATCGAAATTTCTAGGGCGTCTTTATTTATCTTCTTTTTTAAAAGATAATCTTCGATATTTTCTACAATACCAATCCTTTCAAACTTTCTCGGGCACAAGAATCCAAGTTTAAATCCATTGGCAAACTTAAAAACTATTCTTGCGAAACGTGGGGTATCTTCTTCATCACGGAAATAGGCTAAATCTCCTGTCATACCAAAATGGAAATGAAGCCAATAAGGTGCATCAAGTTGGATAAAAAGATTTTTGCCGATTCGTTTCGTTCCAATAAATTTCTTATTTCTAAGCTTTTCTATAAGCAAATCATAGTCGGTCGTAAGAAGTTTCGTATCTTCTACAAATACATCAGCAATTGGCTGAAAAAGGCTTGTTTCTTCAAAATATCTACGATAAGTTTCTACTTCTGGTAATTCGGGCATTCTGATTTACTTTTCTTGATTTAACTAAATTTAGTGTTTTTTGTTTGTAAAAGTATTTCAGAAGCAATAGCCCAATATTCTTTCAAGTAATCAATATTTCTAGAGAAAAATCTTTACTTTTGATTCATTCTTCAATCATTCGATTTACCGCTATGAAAAAAAACTTACCTATTCTACTAATTATATTTTTATTAAACTTTAGACTAGCCTCAGCACAAAGTTTGTTAGGTTTCAATGCTAAAAATGCAAAAAAACAATTGGACTTAGAAAGTCAATTTGATGCTCGCTTAAATGCCAAAAATCTTCAAGAGTGGTTGAAGCAAATGTCGTCAAAACCTCATTATGTCGGTTCTCCGCACGACCGTGATAATGCAGTTTATATGCGAGATTTGTTTCGTTCGTGGGGCTACGAAGCACGTATAGATACGTCGTATACACTTTTTCCAACACCTAAATTAAGACAATTAGAATTGGTGAGCCCAACAACTTTCAAGGCGTCTTTAGTAGAACCAGCTTTAAAAGAAGATGCTACTTCGAGCCAATTGAAAGACCATTTGCCTACTTATAATTGTTTTTCGGCCAATGGTGACGTAACGGCCGAGTTAGTTTTTGTAAATTATGGTACACCAGCCGATTATGAGATTTTAGAAAAAATGGGCATTAGTGTACGAGGTAAGATTGTCATTGTAAAATATGGTAATTCTTGGCGAGGACTAAAACCTAAATTAGCTGCCGAAAAAGGAGCGATTGGTTGTTTGATTTACTCTGACCCCAAAGAAGATGGATACGGACAAGGCGATGTGTATCCAGCTGGGCCATTCCGTAATGAACATGGTGTTCAAAGAGGCTCGGTTTTAGATTTACCTGTACAACCAGGCGACCCTCTAACGCCAAACTATGGGCATACAAAAAATGCTAAAAAGTTAGATTTAAAGGATGCTACAACCATTATGACGATTCCTGTATTGCCTATTTCTTATGGTGATGCTCTTCCGCTGTTAAAAGCTATGGGTGGGCGTTTGGCTCCAGAATCTTGGGCTGGGCAATTGCCAATTGCTTATCATATTGGGCCTGGGCCTGCCAAAGTGCACTTGAAATTAGAATTTGATTTTAAGGTTGAGCCACTCTATAATGTGATTGCAGTAATGAAAGGTTCGGAGTTTCCTGACCAATGGATTTTGCGTGGAAATCACCATGATGGGTGGGTTTTTGGAGCTGCCGACCCTTTAAGTGGAATGGTAGCAGAAATGGAAGAAGCAAGAGCCATTGGAGAATTGACCAAGACTGGTTGGAGACCTAAACGCACGATTGTATTCTGTGCTTGGGATGGCGAAGAACCTGGCCTATTAGGCTCAACCGAATGGGCAGAAACTTTTCAAGATGAGTTACAGAAAAAAGCAGTGGTTTATCTAAACTCTGATGGAAACGAGCGTGGATTTTTATATGCGGGTGGCTCTCATACTTTAGAGAAGTTCTTTAATCAAGTATCTCGAAGTGTAATTGACCCACAGAAGAATGTCAGTGTTTCAGACCGCCTACGTGCAACTATGCTTGTAAATGGCTCGCCTGATTCGAAAAATGAAGCAAAAAATCGAAGTGATATTAGAATAGGAGCTTTAGGTTCGGGTTCAGATTTTACGCCATTTTTGCAACACTTGGGTATTTCAGCTATGAATGTTGGTTTTGGTGGTGAAGGTGAAGGCGGTGAATACCATTCGATTTATGATTCTTATGATATGTATGTAAGATTTAAAGACCCTGATTTTTCTTATGGAGTAGCTTTGGCCAAGACCATGGGTCGTACGGTTTTACGTTTATCAGAATCAGAGGTTTTACCATTCGATTTTCAAAGTTTTGCTAATACCATGCAAATGTATGGCGATGAAGTAGAAAAACTGCTTGAATCGCAGAAAGCAAAAACCGAGGAAAATAATCAGATGATAAAAGACGGTACTTTCGCCGCTGCTTCGGATTCGAAAAAGCCTTATACTTTGAAAATACTTGACGAAGTGCCGTATATTAATTTTGCCCCATTGAAAAATGCTCTGCTTCGCCTTGAGAAAAGTGCCAATACTTATGCTTCACTCATGAAAAATGCCGAGGCATTAAATGCTGAAAAGTTGAAAACACTCAACGATATTTTGTATAAGGCTGAACGTTCGCTTTTATCTACGGAAGGTTTGCCGATGCGTCCGTGGTATAAGCACCAAATTTATGCTCCGGGCTATTATACAGGATATGGAGTAAAAACTATGCCTTTGATTCGTGAATCAATCGAACAACGTAAGTGGAAAGATGCTGAGGAAGGCGTGATGATTACAGCAAAAGCCCTCGATAATTTTACAAAACAAATTGATACAGCGATTGGGATTTTGAAATAAAGCTTGATTTGGGTATGTTTTTTTCGCTGATATTTTCAAATTTACCCTGTCTGTATTTTAATTATTGAAAAAATGAACTTCTAAAACTGAATTTATTCAGTTTATATTGGCAATAATTCCTTTGTTCCTTTAGTTCTTGAATTTATTCAGGAACTAGAGGATGAAATGGCTTTAATAACATTAAAATTTGCCTATTTGCACAAAACACCTACTATTCTATTTAACTTGTATTTTATTCAACCTCTAAACATATAATGGCTAACCTCAATACAAAACTTAATAAAACCAACACCTACGATGCCATTGTGATTGGCTCAGGCATGAGTGGTGGCTGGGCAGCAAAAGAATTATCGGAAAAAGGACTCAAAACGTTGGTACTTGAAAAAGGTCGAATGGTCAATCACATTGAAGACTACCCAACCATGATGCTAGACCAATGGGAAATGGAACATCACGGAGCATTAACCGATGAAGACCGTAAACGCCATCATATTCAGATCAGAAGTGGTTTTGTTGGTGAATCTACCAAACATTTCTTTACGAATGATATCGATAATCCTTACCAAGAAACTAAGCCTTTCGACTGGATTCGAGGGAACCACGTGGGTGGACGTTCCATAACGTGGGGCAAGCATACATATCGTTGGAGTAATTATGATTTTGAGGCCAATGCTCGTGAGGGTATTGCCATAGATTGGCCGATTCGCTACAAAGATATTGCTCCTTGGTATTCGTATGTAGAGAAGTTTGTGGGTGTTAGCGGTGAGAAATTAGGCTTAGACCATCTACCCGATGGTGAGTTTTTACCCCCAATTCCACTCAATTGTTTGGAAGACCATTTCAAACAACAACTCAAAAATAAGTTCAAGAATCGTATTGTTACACCGGGCCGCGTGGCTCACCTTACGCAACCAACCGAAGTTCATTTGGCTTTAGGTCGAGGAAAGTGCCAAAATCGAAACCGTTGTTCGAGAGGTTGTCCGTACGGAGCATATTTTAGCAGTAACGCTGCTACTTTGCCTGCCGCTAACAGCACAGGCAATTTTGTTATCAGACCTAATTCGATTGTTAAAGAAATTATATTCGATGAAGGTACGCAGCGTGCAACGGGTGTGCGAGTAATTGATGCTGAAACCAAAGATGTAATTGATTTTAAAGCAAAAATCATTTTTTCTTGTGCTTCGTCACTAGCAACGACCCAGATTTTACTCAACTCTAAATCTAATCGTTTTCCGAATGGGTTAGGTAATGATAGTGGCGAATTGGGGCATAATATCATGGACCACCATTATCATGTTGGAGCTATGGGCGATTTTGATGGTTTGGAAGACCAATATTATAAAGGGCGTAAACCAGCAGGGTTATTTATTCCGAAGTATGTAAATATTGATGAAGCCTCTAAAAACCCTAATTTTTTACGTGGTTATGATTACCAAGGTGCAGGGGCAGGCCGAGCTGGATGGGGTAGAGGTGCTGACCAACACGCAATCGGGGCAGAATTTAAGGAGTCACTTTATAAGCCGGGTGGTTGGAGCATGGGATTGATGGGTTTTGGCGAAGTGCTTCCTTACCACGAAAATAAAGTAACACTTGATGAATCGAAAGTTGATAAATGGGGTATTCCACAATTGGTTTTCGATGCTGAAATAAAAGATAACGAACTGAAAATGCGTAAGCAAATTATGGCTGATGCAGCAGAAATGTTGGAAGCGTCGGGTTTCAAGAATATTCGAACTTTTGATAATGCAGGTGGTCTAGGAAATGGCGTTCACGAGATGGGTACTGCTCGTATGGGTAAAGACCCCAAAACATCGGTATTAAATGGCAATAATCAAATTCATGCCGTTAAAAATGTATTCGTAACTGATGGTGCTTGTATGACATCTTCCAATTGCGTTAATCCTTCGATTACATACATGGCTCTTACAGCACGTGCTGCCGATTTCGCAGTTTCGGAGTTGAATAAGAAGAATCTTTAGTTTAATGTATAATGGAAAATTGAGAATGGAAAATGAGTTTTGGTATTAGAAAATATTGTTGACTTGTGGACTGTTGTCAGTTGACTAAATAATCAGAATCATCATGAATCGTAGAGAATATATAAAAAATACAGCATTAGCATTGGGCTTGGGAGTTTCGGGAGTGGCTTTCTCCGAAATCTTCATCGCTTGTGCAAAAGATGCTAAATTAGACTGGAAACCAATTTTTCTGTCTGCTAATCAAGCGGCTATAATTGCCGAAATCACAGAAACGATTTTGCCCAAAACTAAGACTCCTGGTGCAAAAGAATTGGGCGTGCCTCAGTTTATAGATAAAATGGTCAATGATACTATGGACGCGAAAGGGAAAGAACAATTTCGAAATGACCTTGAGGCTTTTGATGAGATTTGTAAAGATAAATATGGTAAAAATTTTATAGAACTTGAACCAGCCAAGCGAGAAGCCTATTTACTTGAACTTGAAAAAGAAAACCCACGCTCTGGTATGAGTTTGTGGGGAATTAACCTCGAACCAGATGCTCCGAAGCCTACATTCTACAAAACAGTAAAAAGCTTAACTTTATTTGGCTTTTATACTTCTGAAAGCATTGGTAAGAATGTATTAGTTTATGACCCTGTTCCGGGAGACTACATCGCGTGTATGCCTCTCAAAGGTCAAAATTCTTGGACCGAATAGCGAAGCTGCTCTTCTCAGCGTTAGAAACCGTAGGTAAAATAAACTATTAGATAAACTTAATAAAATGCCCAAAAACTGGTGCCTGAGCGAAGTCGAAGGTCCAGTTTTTTGCCTTTCATCACTCATTAATTGTAGCTCAATCAATTTTTCGACCCAATTTGTACCTTTTTACTTATTTTTGTTTTATACATTTTCAGTAATCTAAAAAAATATTACCTATGCAAAAAACTCTGATGGTACTGTCTTTTGGTTTGCTTATGGCAAGTTGTACTAAAAAGGCAGTGGTTAGTTCCTCACAAGCTTTAAATGGCTCTACTTATCAATATTCGGTTGATTTGACGAAGGTTGTAGATGATAAATTAGAAGTTACGCTGATTAATCCAAAAATAGAATCAGAAGAGATTATATTTCGTCTCCCAAAAACAGTTCCGGGCACTTATTCAACTGATGATTATGGCCGCTATTTATCAGATTTTAAAGCATTCGATTCTAAAGGAAATTTACTTACTACTAATAAGTTAGATGTAAATAGCTATACAATTAAAGATGCGAAAAAGCTCCATAAAATTAGCTATAAGATTGATGATACGTGGGATTCTCCTGAGATTAAAGGCACAAAGATTTTTGAACCAACTGGTTCTGATATAGTTGCCAACAAAGAATATTCAATCAATACGCATTGTTTCTTTGGGTATTTTGATGGAATGAAGCAAGTGCCTTATCAAGTTACCTTCACAAAACCGAGTGGTTTTTATGGTTCAACTTCAATGGTAGCCAAAAGCAGTACTGCTACTACTGATATTTTTGAGATGAATAACTACATGGATTTGGTTGATGCTCCAATTCTTTACACACAGCCCGATACAACAGTTTTAAAAATTGGTGGAGCGGATATTTTGGTTTCGGTGTATTCGCCAAATAAAAAAGCATCTTCCAAAGAAATTGCAGCAAACATAAATACTTTGCTTGAAGCACAAAAAGAATATTTGGGAGGAAAACTTCCAATCAAAAAATATGCTTTCTTAATTGTACTTTCTGATAACCCGAATCTGACGAGTTTTGGGGCTTTAGAACACTCATATTCTTCATTTTATTATTTACCAGAAGGAACTTCAGAGTCACTTTCACAGACAGTAAAAGATGTAGCGTCTCATGAGTTCTTTCATATTGTAACTCCATTAAACATCCACTCAGAAGAAATTGGGAATTTCGATTATAATGCTCCAAAAATGTCGAAACACCTTTGGATGTACGAAGGTTTAACTGAATATGCTGCTGGGCACATGCAAGCAAAATATAATCTTATTACGCTGCCAAAGTATTTGGATATGCTTCGTCAAAAGGTCTCGACCATGAAAAGCATGAAAGATAATTTGCCATTTACTGAAATGAGTGCCAATGTTTTGGATAAGTACAAAAACCAGTACATGAATGTTTATAACAAAGGAGCTTTGATAGGTCTATGCTTAGATATTAAGCTTCGTCAGTTATCAGATGGAAAGTACGGAACGCAATCTTTAATGCAAGATTTATCGAAAACTTATGGTAAAACGGTTTCGTTTAAAGATGATGAATTATTCGATAAAATTACTTCTTTGACTTATCCTGAAATTCGCCAATTTTTTGCAACCTATGTTGAAGGAAAAGAACCACTTCCATTGGCAGAAATTCTACAAAGTGTAGGGATTGACTATATTTCAGAAGCCACGGTAAAACAAGCGAGTTTGGGTGGTGTAGCCATTGGTTTTAACCAACAAACTGGTCGTTTGAAAATTACGAGTATTGATAAAGTCAACGAATTTGGTAAACAAATGGGATATAAAGCCAATGATGAATTAATTTCTATCAATGGCCAAGCTATGGAAATGATGAAAATTCAGACAATTATGACAGATTTCAACGCAAATACCAAAGAAGGAGAAATGGTGACGGTGGAAGTGGCTCGTAAAAATGCTGAAGGAAAAGAAGAGATTATTAAACTTTCTGCTCCCGCGATTTTAGTAGAAGTAAAGCAAAGAAATGTATTGAAATTGGCTGAAAGCCCAAGTGCTGAGCAATTGAAACTAAGAAACCAATGGTTAAAACCATAAATAATTTAGCGTTCGAATTAATAAAATGCCTCTTCAATAAATATTTTGAAGAGGCGTTTTATTTTTTATTTACCTACCTAATTAATGGTAATCTAAGATTTTAGTTTAGAAGAGCTATCAACTATACATTCACTTATTTGTTTGGTAAACTAAGTAAAATCTAAATCAAACAATAAAATCTTGAAAAAATTATATAAATTAATTAATTGTGAACATTAGAATTTTTTATTTATCAATATGATTATCAAGGATTTTTAACTGATTTTAATAATAAAAAGTAACCTTTTATTTATAGTAATCTAGATAGGTTTATAAAAAAAATACAAACTTTAGCTCAAATGCTTGCTTTATAAAATTATTGGCTGTACTTTTGTGTTGTAGTAATAAAAGGCACATCCGTTTTGGGCCTCTGCGTCAATTAAATCGTTTTGAAGAGTATTATTCCTTCATTCAATTTCCTTTCAGAGCAGCAACGGGTGGTTCTCATCATTTGCTTTATCAATTTTTTTCGGCTATCGGGGCAATTCACGGTCTTGCGTGAGAACGGCAGTGTACGTTCCGACTAAAACATTATATCCTTAATGGAACAAGTAAAATTTTCTGACCTCCCAGTTTCAGAGTACATTCTTCGTGCAGTAGAAGAGATGGGTTTCGAGTTTTCAACACCAATTCAATCTCAGGGGATTCCTGCAGTTTTGCGTGGCGGTGACGTAATCGGACAAGCTCAAACTGGTACAGGTAAAACTGCTGCTTTTGGTATTCCTGCCATTGAAGCAGTAGATGTTGAAGACAAAAACACACAAGTATTAGTAATGTGTCCAACACGCGAGTTGGCATTGCAAGTAAAAGAGCAAATTCAAAAGCTTGCAAAGTATAAAAAAGGCCTTCATGTAGCTGCTATTTATGGTGGTGAATCGTATGAGCGTCAGTTTTTAGCATTGAAAAAAGGTGTTCAGATTGTAGTTGGTACTCCCGGCCGTATCATGGACCACATCGACCGCAAGACATTATCATTGAGTAGCATTAAAATGGCTATCTTAGATGAGGCAGATGAGATGCTTAATATGGGCTTTAGAGAAGATATTGAGAAAATCTTGTCTTATGCACCAGACGAACGCCAAACTGTACTTTTCTCGGCAACTATGTCGCCAGAAATTCTTTCAATTGCTAAGCGTTTCCAAAAAGACCCAGAAGTTATTCGTACGGTTAAAACTGAAATTTCAAATGCAAATATTGAACAATTTTTCTTCCCAGTACGCCGTGAGGCTAAAATGGAAGTTATGACTCGTTTGATAGATGTAAACAACTTGAAATTGATGTTGGTATTTGCCAATACAAAATCAAAAGTTGATGAAATCGTGAGCGAATTACAGATTCGTGGTTACGCCGCTGAAGGTCTTCATGGTGATATGCGTCAGCAAGTACGTACGCAAGTAATGAATAAGTTCCGTGCTGGTACTACAACAATTTTAGTAGCTACCGACGTAGCTGCTCGTGGTATTGACGTTTCGGGGGTAGATGCTGTATTCAACTATGATGTACCGCAAGATTTAGAGTATTATGTTCACCGTATTGGTCGTACAGGCCGTGCTGGTAAAACAGGAAAAGCATTTATGTTTATTTCTGGTCGTGAGAAATCTCGTTTACGTGAAATAGAATACTATACAAAAGTTAAAATCGAACAAGGCCAAATTCCTACATTGGCTGAGTTGATTAAAACGCGTCATCAAAAGTTTGTTGAGCAAGTAAGAGAAACGCTTACAGCAGGTATCGAAGAAAATTACGAAGATATCATCAATGAATTAAGTAATGAAGGATACTCTGATGTACAAATTATGTCGGCATTAATTAAGATGCAGGTGGGTACAATTAAGAGTGAATTCTCGGATAATCAATTATCAGATAGCTATCGTGAGTCAAGAAGCAATGACCGTTTTGGTAGTCGCGATTCAAGAAGCACTTCTGGTCGTAGAGATAGCCGTGATGGTGGTCGTGATTTTGGACAATCTCGCGAGCGTCGTTTCGAACCAAGAGAAAGACGCCGTGAAGGTGGGCCATCGCGTGGTTCAGCTAATGGTGATATGGTACGTTTGTTTTTAAGCCTAGGCCGTAAAGACAACGTTGCACCAAACCATATTGTTGGTGCGATTACATCTGAGACTCGCATTGCAGGTCGTGCAATCGGACAAATTGATATTTATGATAAATTTAGCTTTGTTGAAGTTCCACAGGCTGATGTAAAGCGTGTATTGGAAGGAATGCAAGGTAAAACTATCAATGCTCGTCAAGTAAGCATGGAAATTGCTAAATAATATTTGATTGACTGATAGTATATTTAAAAGCGAAGTAAAAGTTTTTATGACTTTTGCTTCGCTTTTTTCATAAAATCGGGCCTTCGGCTTCGCTCAGGCACCGATTTTATGAAAAATCCTTAAGCTTGAATCATAATAAATTATAATTCAAGCTTAGGTGTTTTTTAGTATTGTGTACATTCAGAATCAGTATGATTTTGAGCGAAGTCATTTACTGCCAAAGTAGGGTCATTCGGTGCCTGAGCGAAGTCGAAGGCCCGAAAATGGCTTTCATTTCTACATTCAGCAAGTTTGTGTAATTCATCAAAATCTCCCTTTATCAAAGCTTCTTTCTTTTTTCTACTCCATTTCTGAATTTGTTTTTCTCTAAGAAAAGCCTCATCTATTCTATCAAACGCTTCATAATAAACGAGTTCGACAGGTCGATGTTTTCTTGTATGATTTGAACCTTCTCCATTCTGATGTTGCTGTATTCGAAGTTCAAGATGGGTAGTGCTTCCAGTGTAGTAACTACCATCAAAGCATTTTAAAATATACATGAAGCCACGCATAAAGTTGTGTTAGTAAAAGTTGTCTGAATTTAACCAAATGCCTTGCCTTCGGCTTCGCTCAGGCACCAGTCAGTTTAGTAGTCTGAATTTGAGAAATCTTTTAAAATTTTCAAATCTGTGCCTAAACGAAGCCGATATTTATGTGCTCTACTAAGAATTTGAGAAATTTGATAATAATTTCAAAATCGGTGCCTGAGGGAAGCCGAAGGCCCGATTTAAAGATTTTTATTTTATATATTTCTCCTTCACGGTCATTTCCCAATCGCCTAAGCTACCGTAAAGAACCATTGAACCAAAACGAAACTTATCTATAATTTCAGTTCCTTCAGAAACAGAATCATAAAACTCTTTATCAACGGGGAGTTCAAACTCAATCGCATTTACGGCATCTTTTATATGCTTTTTTATACTTAAAGAAAGATGCGATTGTTTCAACTTTAGTTTTAACATATACTTAGGCCCTTTGGCTTCTGTCCCAGCTTTTAAGGCATTTACTTGGGCGACAAGGGCAGCATTCTCTTTCTTAAGATTTTCCAATTCTTCACTATTTTTGCAAGAAACAAGCAAAAATGCAGCAAATATGATGAGGTATGATTTCATCTGATAAAGTTTTAATTTTGGTTTATACTAAATCCCAACCTTTTCTAGGCTCTCGTGAGAGTAAGGCATTGGCATCGGCATCATGTTTGAACTTTTCTTTTTTCGGATTCCAATGTAGTTCTCTTCCAAGGCGATACGAAATGAGTCCTAAATGCATTGGCATGGTCATTTTTCGAGCATATTCAAGGTTCGATTGGGGTTGAGTTCTATTTTTTACAGCCGTAACGAAATTTTGTTGGTGACCTTCTGAGCGAATAATCGTTTTTGGAATCTCCGGAATATCAGTCATCGTTACCCCATTGATTGTTATTTCTTTCGAACTATAATCACAGATAAGTGTACCTTTTTCGCCCTCGAAATAAGCACCAATTCCTCTTTTTTCAGCACCGGGTACGTTTGGTGGAGTAGAAGTCCAATAGAGTTTTAAATCTTCAAAATCATACTCAATATCAATCCATTTTGGGGCATCACCTGTTCCTTCTGGAGCTTCTCCTTTGGCACTTATACGTGTAAGATTTTTAGGGTCAATTGCCCACCAAACCACATCCGCAATATGGCACCAGAAATCTTGAAAAACACCGCCAGAATAATCAAGGAAATAGCGATAAGTAAAATGACAACGCTCTGGTGTATATTGTGAATAAGGAGCGGGGCCAAGCCACATATCCCAGTTGAGGCCTTCAGGCGGATTTTGGTAATTTGATGGCCCGAGAACTGGTGGAAAACCTGTTTTCCAAAGTCTAACTGTTTTTACTTTACCGATTGCTCCTGATTGAATAATTTCTGCCACACGATGATAATTCTCACCTGCATGAATTTGTGTGCCTAACTGAAAAATACGGTCGTATTTTTTCATAGCTTTTAGCATCTGTTGCCCTTCTCGTACATTATATGAAAGAGGTTTTTCTCCATAAACATCTTTTCCTGCTTGAAATGCCATAATTGCTACTTGCGAATGCCAATGGTCAGGAGTTGCACAAGTAATAGCATCTACATCTTTGCGGTCAAGAATGTGTCGAAAATCTTCGTAACCTTGTGCTTTATTGTCAGGGTGTAGCTCTTGTAATAATTTCTGTGCTTTAGCTAGATGATTTTTGTCTAAATCGCACAGCCCTACGATTTCTACTTCTGGTAAGCCAGCAAACCATTTGAGATGTTGGCTACCCATGCCGTTGATACCAATATGAGCTACACGCAGGCGGTCACTTGGAGCAACTTTACGAGCAAAGGTTGGAGTAAAGGCCAAGCCTAGTGCGGCAAGACTACTTTGTCGGATGAAATCTCGACGGTTGAGTTGATGTGACATTGAATAATGCTAATTTTAGAGTTGAATATTGGAAAGCAATTTAGAAATTTTAAAGAAAACATTTCTATAAAGTACCAATCTTTTCATCAATCCAATGAGCATGTTCTTTGAGCCATTGCTTCATTCGACTTATCTCTTTTTCATGCGAACCCTTTGTTGAGTTGGGTGTAATTCGATGATTTAGGATATTCCATCTTTCAAAGTTTCTGGCAACCATATTTCTATTTGTAATGCTTTCATTATAAGTAGAAACAACTTTATCTAATTGATTATCAGATAATTCTTGAATTCTTAGTGTTTGCCAACGGCTAACCAACTTTTGTTTGAAATATTCATCAGTAATTAATCTTTTCCACCAAAAAGGTACAAGCCAAGTATCTTCTGAGCAGTATTGGTTATATTGGTAAACCCATGCGTGGCGGTTCATGCCATCACAAAAGCCGTTATCTGAGCCAAAAGCAATGTCAATATCCCAAATCGGTCCCATTTGTAGCTTTTTATCACGGTCTTTTTGAAGATAAGTACTTAGGCGATAACCATCATGGTTTTGAAATAACTCCGTGAGAATGAAATAATCAACAAAGCTATCGACATCTATATAAGAACGATAACCTTTTTGTTCATCTTTAAAATTATCTGAAGCCAAGGCTTTCTCAAAGCTATGGATGTAATTTTGAATATAGGTCTTTTGAATAGAATTAATGTTTTTAGGCTTAGGGTATTCGTAAAGAAAATGGGGCGTTTGTTGAGTAGTTATTTTCCCTTTAAAATCGAATTGAGAAGCGAAAGAGTTTTCTTCAGTATAGTTTGATTCTTCAGGATTATTGCCCGCTGTTTTATCAATTTTAATGATATACCCACCTGTTATTTTATTAGTAGAAGTGTCATTTTTGCTCAATTTACTTAGTTTTATTCGGTCATTATCTTGTTTGAGTTTTTCCATTAATACATAAAATCCCATGAACTTTCCATTAATTTCAACCTCAACAAATTCAGTTCGAGAAGCATATTTGCCAATATCATTGGATAATTTGTAAGCCACGGCATTTCGAAGTAAAGTTTTATCGCCATAAGGGCCATGTAATATCCAAGCAGAGTTTTTGGGTAAATTTAAAATCGATGCCGCTTTTGAGTGATTTTTTTCATTTCTAAGTTCAAATCCATAAGATTTTTTATCGTAAAATAGCTGTGAACTAGCTCCTCTAAGTTCAATTCCGATTGGAGATTGAAAGATTACACTATCGCCCAAAACGATTTTTAAATTGGCTGTACGTTTTGGGTCATCAACAATTTCTTTATCTGACTGAATAATAAAATAAGGTGTTTGTGGACTACGTGGAGTTCGAATAACGAAGTTATCGTTTTGGGGTGAATTATTACAGTTGAGTAAACCCCAAAGCAGAAGCAGGGGTAAAAAGAAAGTTAATTTCATTATTATAGCTTTTTCAAATTTTGACCCCTAAATTGATGAAATGGCTTAACTATTCAAATGAAAAATTGATATAAGGAGAGTATAGCTTTATGATTGGCTTGTATTTGGTTGAATAAATAACTTATCTAGATTTACTTCGAAATCACGGTAGGAGAGAATTTCTCGTATTTGTAGTGCCCAATAATTTTGTAATTAAACAAACAATCCTCCATTACTTGTCCAGCACCGATATTATGAACAATCAAAGGTCTTTGTCCATCGCTTGATTTTCTATTAACTACGATGCCAATATGCGTAAGATTATCTTCTAAAAGCCAACAAATAATATCGCCAACTTGATAATCTTTTGGATTTTTGGTGATGGGTTTTGCCGTGCCGTGCCTTGAAAAAAATATCATCAAATTAGGTACTCTTCGATGGTCGATATTTTTATCGGTATGTTTGAGTTTCCAACGTTTCGGATATTTTTCGAAGTGTTTTTTCATATCTTCGTGCACTTCCTTTTGTAAATCAATTCCTAATTTTCGGTATGCTCTTACAACAACATCGGTGCATACGCCTTTATTACTAGGCACATCGCCGTTTGGATATTTTATGATAAAATAGGTGGGGTCATATTCTACTTTGTGTTTAGTAAGTTCAATGGCGGCATCAGATAACTTTGAAGCAAAGTTAGATTGGCCGAATACTAACTGAGTGAAACCTAAAAAAAGTAGCAGTTTTGCCTTCATTATTGAGGAATTTTAGAAAAATTCTATCATAAAATCCAAATAACGTTCATTTACTCTTCGTAATAATAACCAAAGATGATACCCATTTCATCTTCAGTTGTAAGTCCAAAACGCACGGTTTGGTCAGAGGTATTGTTATAGGTAATTCTTGATGTGAGACCTTCTCCTTTTTTGAGAGAAATAAAAGGTGCATAATTAATTTTTTCAGGATGTTCCCAATTAGTTGAGGTATAAACAACTTCTCCATTTCTCGCACCACCTTTTATCAAAATCTCAAATTTTTCGCCATATTTATGCGTGTGTGAAAACAACATGACAATTTTTACATTTTTATCAAAAGTAAAGTCTTTTGTAAGAACGGTTCTTTGTTTGGGCGGTAGATTAAGGTTTTGATTCCCGAAATCAATTACCTTTAAAACATTCTTTACATTTTCTTTTTTGGTAGTATAAAGGTTGATATCTACTTCACCACTCAAAGCTTTGGTTCCTTTATTATAGTAATGCGAATTCATATCAAAAGTGGCATTGGCAGGTACTTCAACTGCTGTTCCTTCAGGAAAAGTATAATCAGAATTTGCCTCGCTTCCACCAAAATTAAACACATGGTTGCCCATCTGTGCAAATGTTACGAGATTATAAGAGCCGTCAGAGTTACGTAAATCTCTTACTTGGTTTAACGGTGCTAGGTTTACATTATTTCTAAAGCCATATAAAATAAAATGATGGCTACCCGGACGCATACTTATTTGCATACGATTCACATAAACGGTCTCGGTATTACCTAATGGCTTTCGAACAAAAAACTCTCTTTCAAAATTTGGAGCTACCTCAAACTTATCTAAGGTCATTTGATACCCCGTACCCGCGGCCGGGACAGGTAAACCAGTAAAAGTTGCCGCACTTGGTGTTGTGTCATTGAGGAGTGAAGGGTCGGCAACGTTGCCAGTTTCTGGTGCACCTGCTTCAATCCATCTTCTAATAAATTCAATCTGACCTTCTGGTAGTAAGTCGCTACCTAAGGGCATTACAGCTCCATAGGATTTACCATTATGGTGAGAATTATCATAAATAAGCTTATGGTAAAATAAGCTTTCGAGCGATTTGAAGGCTTTTACTCGTTTAAATCCATCTTGTTTTGCACCAACATTAGTTGGGTCAATTTCGAATAAATTTTTGTAAGATTTTCCCTTAGCTAAAACAAGTTTATGTTGTGCATAAGTGCCATCACTTTCAGATGCATGACAACCACTAATTGCACAGTTTTTTGTCAGAATTTTATCTTGAATTAGATCAAAACTAGCGGCATTTACATCAATAACCTCTTTTGGAGCACATGAGTGCATGAGAGTTGAGGTGAGTATAGCTGCAGTTGAAAATGCTGCGAGAAAAGTAAATTTCATAGAAGTGTCAGGTCGATAGCTTTAGTTGATAACGAAATTATATAAAAAAACTTTCTTTTTGACCAAAAACTGTATGAAAGGTTTATATTTTTTATTAAAAATAGCTGAAATGCCTACGATTTACTTAATTTTTCACGCTGACCCACATAAAGTCCAACTATTACTAAAGCTGTACCGAGAAAAGTATGATAGGTAATGGGTTCATCGAGTAGAAAATACGAATAGATGAAACCAAAAATAGGACATAAAAATAAATAAAATGAAGCTTTTACTGCATCGACTTTAAGCAAATAGAGCCATAGATTTACGGCAATAACCGATACTGGCACAATTAGCCAAAACTCTGATAAATAAAAAGTTAGGTTGTAGTTGTTGGGTTTGTTATGCATCAAAAGGGTAAGTGGAAGCATTAATAAACCACCAAGAAATACTTGCCAACCATTGATGGCTGTGCGAGAAAGTTTCCAGTCGATGTTTGAATAATAAATAGTACCTATTGAATAAGAAAGCATACACAAAAACATATAGAATAGGCCGAGAGGTGTGGCAAAGCTATTTTGTATGAGTGGGTAACAGGCGAGTCCAACGCCAATCATTCCAAGAAAAACCGCCATCCATTCAGAAGATTTAACTTTTCTACCCAACCAAATGGCCGATAAAACACTAATAAATAACGGGTTTGTGGCGGTTGATAAACTCCCAATTCCAGCAGCAACTTCACTAACGCCCAATACGAAAAAGCTTAAATAAAGTGTTACATTCAGTAAGCCAAAAATGGTTAGTTCTTTCCATTCTTTCCCTTGTGGTAGTCGGTCTTTTTGGATAAAAATCGAGTAGGCCAACATGCCAAGTCCAGCAACAATAAACCTATACTGAAAAAGCACAAGTGGTTCAACCGAGCGAAGGCCAATTTTAGCAGCTGCTGAAGCCGAAGCCCACAACGCAGCAAAAAGAATTCCGAGAAGAATGGTTTTTAAATTCAAAGGCTTAATTTGATTTCTTTTGTAAATATCCAACTAATTTGCCTAAACTCAAACCTTGTACCAAAACAGCAAATAAAACCACAATATAGGTTATACTAATAATGACAGGTTTTTGCTCAAAATCTGGGAGTGAAAGAGCCAAAGCAATAGAAATTCCACCACGAAGTCCTCCCCAAGTCATCACAAATGGGAAGTTTTTGTTTAAAACCTCTTTAAAATTCAAGGCTTTAAAGGGTATTATGATTGATAAATACCTGATTATCAGTACGACTAAGATAGTTGCAATACCAATGTAACTATAAGTGTATAAATTAGGAATATTGACAATAGCAAAGCCAATCAACACAAAAAGAAAGGCATTGAGGAGGTCATCAATCAGTCCCCAAAAAGTATCGACTTGTTGTTTGGTAATGTCCGACATAGCGGTTTTTCTTCCAACATTTCCAATGTATAAACCCGCTACGACCATAGCTAAAGGTCCTGAAGTGTGCAAGTATTTAGCCAGCGTATAGCCTCCCATGACCATGGCAAGGGTAATCATTACTTCAGTTTGGTAATGGTCAATGGTTTTAAGTAATAAATTTCCTGCATAACCAATTAAGAAGCCAAGTAATAAACCACCGCCAACTTCAATTAAAAATGTTTCCCATATTGCTTGAAAAGATAATGAGGCAGCATGATTTTCTTCGAGTGTGTGGAGAATTGTAAGAAAAACAACAACTCCTACTCCATCATTAAAGAGCGATTCTCCCGTAATAATCACTTCCTCATTTTTAGGTACTTTGGCCTCTTTTAGAATCCCTAAAACCGCGATTGGGTCGGTTGGAGAAATCAAGGCTCCAAACAAAAAACAATAAACAAGCGGAATATCAAAACCAAAAACTGGTGCCAACCAATATAGAGCATAGCCAATTAGAAAAGTGGCTAAAAGTACCCCCAGCATAGTAAATACGATAATCGGACGCCTTTGTTCATTGAGCTGCTGAATATTTACATGTAAAGAACCCGCAAAAAGTAGGAAACAAAGCATATATTCAAGCAGGAAGTCTGAAAAATTAAAGCTTTCTACAAATGTTTTAAATACTTCGGCATCTGGATAACTTTTTGAAATGACCAAGATTCCTAATGACATCATTACGGCAATCAGCATCAAACCAATGCTATTAGGTAGTTTGAGAAATTTGATGTTGATATAAGAAAATATCGAACAAAAAATAATGAGCCATGTAAGTGTAACAAAAATATTCATAGAGTTTGAGTGGTAAATAAATGCTATGCTATCAAAGATAGTGCATTTTTGGTAGTTTGCTGTACTACTTCGCTGAAATCTGTTTGTTTGATTTCGGCTATGCGGCGAGCCACTAATTCTATATAAGAAACCTCGTTGCGTTTGCCACGGAAAGGTACAGGAGCCAAATAGGGTGAATCAGTTTCGAGCACAATATTTTTTAAATAAATGTGCGGCAAAACATTATCCATACCTCCATTTTTAAAAGTAGCTACCCCACCGATGCCCAATAAGAAATTAATTTCAACTACTTTTTTGGCTTCTTCTAAATTACCTGAAAAACAGTGAAAAATGCCACGTAAATCTGACCAACCAAATTGTTTGATTAGCTCAATGCAACGCAAAATGGCATTATGTTGGTTATCTTTAGAATTTCGAGAATGGATACAAATCGGCAAATTATATTTCTTGGCTAAAGCCAGTTGACGTAAGAAAACTTCTTCTTGTTGAGCTACAAAAGTTAAATCCCAATAGAAATCAAGACCAATTTCGCCAATCATGATAAATTTTCTACGTTCTAACCATTTCTCAACGATAGCTAATTCTTGTTCAAAATTTTCTTTGACATAACAAGGATGTATCCCCATCATGGCGTGGCAAATATCAGGATATTGTTTTTCAAGTGCCAACATGCCATCAATTGTTTCGTGGTCGCAGTTGGGCATCCAAATTTGTTTTATACCAGCAGAAAAAGCTCTTTCGAGCATCACATCACGGTCTTGGTCAAATTGCTCGTCATAAATATGAGCGTGCGTTTCAATCATTTTTTGTTAAATTTTATAAAAAAATACTTTATGCCTATTATTCTAAAATAAGCATTGTCCAATTTAGTTCCTTTAAAGAAGGTTAATTATTTTATCTGCTTCTCTGATTCCGCTTAAATATGCTCCATGTGCCGTTGAAAAGTAATCAACTTCTGTGTGTTCACCAGCAAAAAATAGTCGGTCATTTAATTCTTCGGCTAAATCTTCAAAATGTTGCATTTCAGTACCCACGGCAGTAAATGAATAAGAACCAAAACTATTTTCATTTCCACCCCATTTGGTACGAAGCATATTTGTTGGTTTGGGAATATTATTGCCATACATATCTTTCAAATGAGCCATTATTTCATCAATAATTTGTTCATCGGACATTTTTTCGGTTTGCCGTGCATAATTAGCATAAGCAAAAGTCATAAGTGCATTAACGTTAGGCTGTGCCTTTTTTAGGTTTACAAAATAGTTAAACTTATCACGAATTTCTGGCGTATAAGAAATATACTGAACATTGTCCCAAAATGCAGTATTCCAAGTAAGTAAAAACTTATTCACGCAACTCATTCCAATTTTCTGAATTGCATTTTGCTTAGAATTTGGAAGCGTTGGAATAAAATTAATTGTATTGGCTTTAAGCACACCTAATGGAACACTTACCAACACATAGTCTGCTTCGCTAATATTTCCCCCATGAAAAACTTGTACTTTGGCATTTGAATAGTCGATTTTTGTGACTCGCTGATTCAATTGAATATCAAGCCCTTTCGATAAATACGTTGGAATAGTATCATAGCCGTTGATAGAAATGGTTTCTACACCATTAAAAACTTCTCCTTCATCATACAACGTAGATGAAAGCTTATCTAAATCGCCCGTGTCGAAAGTTAGGTAGGTTGAAAGAAAGAATTTCCATAATCTATCATTGATTTTAGTAGGATACATTTTATTAAAAACTGCTTCGAAACTCTCATTCGCACTACCATTTTTCATCAAAGATTCTAGCATCGAATAATATTCATCCTCTGTCTTATCATACAAATTTGTACTTCTAACTATGCCACCAATATCAAATGACTTCTTGCTGTCATCATCGGTGAAAGCGGTGGTCATTCCAGCTTCTTGGGCTAAAGTAGTTATTGGGTTTTTATCAATTCCATGAATCCAACTTGCCCCTTCATCAAAAGCGATACCTAAACTTCTATTGGTTCGTAAACGACCACCAATTCGGTCTTGTGCTTCCAGTACCTTTACTTGAAAACCTGTTTCTTTTAATTTTTTGGCAGCAGCAAGTCCAGAAATACCCGCTCCAATAATGAGTACTGATTTGCTACTTGGGTTTATTGTTTCTTTGTTACAAGCCGAACTCAGTAAAACGGGAGTAATAAAAGGAATAGGAAGTTTGGAGAAGGTTTCTTTGAGGAATTTTCGTCTTTGCATGGTTGATTTTTTTTAATTGCCACAGCAGATTAGGCATAGAAAAATAATTTTATGGCATGTAAAATAGCCATTGTAAAAATCATAACGATGATTGGATTAGAAAAGATATGAGCGTTAAAATATTTTCTCAAAATTATCATGATAAAATCAAAAATCTTAACTTTGGTCGTAAAACCCCCTTCAATGAAAATTTCTGTAGTAATACTTACACTTAATAATATACGTACGATTAAAGAAGTGCTAATTGCAGTAGTTGGCTGGGCTGATGAAGTTTTTGTGCTCGATAGCGGAAGTACTGACGACACTTTAAAAGTGGCCGAAGAATTCGGGTGTAAGATTGAATATCGTAAATTTGATGGTTTTGGTACTCAAAAACGTTATGCGGTAGATAAGGCAAAAAACGATTGGATTTTCATTGTAGATTCGGATGAAGTAGTAACCGAAGAATTGAAAAATGAAATTAATATTTCATTGCAAAGTGATGACTATCAAGGATATATGATTCCCAATACACTTTTCTTTTTAGGAGGAATCATGCGTTATGGAAGGGAATATAAAATGCCACATTTGCGACTTTTTAATAGGAAATTCGGCAATTATAATGACCGTGAAGTGCACGAGGATGTTGAACTTAAAGGAAAAATAAAAACTTTAAAAAATCACATTATCCATTATAGCTATACAGATTTGGCTGAAGTTTTTCTGAAAATCAACAATTATTCCACTCGCGGAGCCAACGAATTATTTCGACGAAAAAAAGGGGCTTCCATACTTAAAGTTATCACTAAGTTCCCAATTACTTTCTTGACAGAATACCTCATTCGACTTAATTTTTTGAACGGATACCGTGGCTTTGTTTGGTCTTTTGCACAAAGTGTATATGGTACTATGAAGTATTTGAAGTTAAGAGAAATGAATGAAAAGGGAAAAAGTAAATAACTAAACTGAATTTATTCAGTTTTAAAGATAAAATAAATCATTCAATCTTTTAACTACTGAATTCATTCAGTGAAACCTTTTATAAAAAAAAAATGACCAAAATTGGTTTAATATCCGATACACATGGTTTTTTAGATGAAGCAGTATTTGAACACTTCAAAGATTGTGATGAAATTTGGCATGCAGGAGATATTGGGTCAATTGAAATAATAGAAAAGCTTGAAAGATTCAAACCAACTCGCTTTGTTTTTGGTAATATTGATAGCAAGGAAATTCAGTGGCGAGTACCAGAAAATCAGCATTTTACACTCGAAGGTTTAGAAATTTGGATGACCCATATTGGCGGTGCTCCTCCGAAATATAATCCAGCTGTAAAAAAACAGTTCAAAGTAAAAATACCCGATGTTTTTGTGTGTGGACATTCACATATTCTAAGAGCAATGCGTGATATTTCCACGAATAATATGATTTACTTAAATCCTGGGGCTGCTGGTAAAGAGGGATTTCATAAAATGAAAACTTTACTTAGATTTATCTTGGATTCAGGAAAAATGTCTAACTTAGAAGTTATCGAGTTAGGTTTGCGAGGAACTGCACATTCGACCACGAAATCATGAAAAACTATTTTAAGAAAATAACTTTAATCACTTTCTTTTTAACTGCAGTAGGTGCGTCGTTTGCTCAACTTACACAAACTAAAAGACTTGAGTTTATTCAACGAAATGATATTGAAGAAGAAAATTTGTTGATTCCCCTCAAAGAAAAAGGAGTTCTGTTGATGCAGTCGAAAGTAGAGCCTTTTCACCAGAAATCTACTTTTGAATTTATAAAATTTGATAGCACATTAACGCAAGTATGGAAGACTTCTTTCATTCCCGAACCTGATTATGATTTGATAAAAACTTACCGTAATGAAAGATACATTTTTGTATTATTCAGAAAAGTTGGAAAAAATGAAATAAGTGTTTTAAGGGTTGACTACGAGACAGGGGATAAAACGTACGCTGAAGGTAATTTGCTCACCAGCATGGATATTGAGCATTTTGTGGTGATGAAAAGTAAGGCCTACATTGGTGGTAAATATAACGATAGACCAGTTGTAGTAATGTTTAGCTTTTTTGATTATACTTCAAAAGTCTTACCAGAAATACATAGCAATCACTTGGTAATCAATGAATTGGATGTGGATGAGCACGGAGAGTTCTTGTATTTAATGCTTAAAAATGACCGTACTTGTCAGTTTATTGTCAAGAAGTATTCTTATGAAGGGAAACTATTAAAAACCTTATCATTGGGAAATCGAGATACTACACCTATAACAGGTGAGATTCTGAATATTGATAAAGAAAATCCGATTTTAGTAGGTAATTATGCCGATGGTTGTTCTTCTTTAGCATTAGGGTTTTATGTCGATTATTTGAATGAAGATTCTAAAATTCAATATATTAATTTTGCTGATTTGAATAATTTCTTTGGTTTCATGAATGCCAAGCGAGAAGAAAAAATTAAAAAGCGAATCAAAGAGAAAAAACAAAAAGGTAAAGATGTAAAACTAAGGTATCGGTTATTTTTACATGATATTGTTCCTTCAAATGAGGGTTGGATAATGTTGGCCGAGATATTTTATCCAGAATATAAACCACCACAAGGAAGTGGCTCGGCTGTTTGGAATAACTGGCGAAGCTACCGAATTAATGGGGATGTTTATAATAATTTTAGATACTCACACGCCATTATTTGTGGCTTTGATAAAACAGGTAAATTACTATGGGATAATAGTGTATCATTGAAAGATATAGAAAGTAGTGAGCTCAATGCTAAAGTGCAAATTACTCAACAAAATGATTATCATATTTTGGCATATCCCGATGAAAAACTTATTCGTACTGCTGTAATTAAAGGAAATGAAAAAGTTAAAAATTTAGAAAATTTTGATATCAAAGCTTCTTCAGAAACTGATAGAATCGTTGATGTAGCTCGCACAAATTTAGCAGCTTGGTATGGTCATAGTTTTTTGGCTTATGGTTATCAAAGCGTAAAGCGTAATAATGAGCTAGCTAATACTGATGTTTTTTTTATTACGAAGTTGACTTACACACTTAAAGAAGATAAAGAATAAATTATGCTTAGAATTCTGATTAATGATACCGAACGCATTTTCATGATGTTGTTTTGTTTGCTGGCAGCATTTATTGTTAATCTTTTACTACAAAAAATTCTTTTCAAAAATATTATCAAAAACTTATCTGAAAAAGCTGATATTACACGAATAAAGTTTTTTCAACATCTTACAACTACCGCCATTTGGTTGATTGGAATTGGCCTTGCTTTTTCTTTTATTCCTGCCTTTTATACTTTGAGCCATACGATTTTAGCAGGTGCGGGACTTATTTCAATCGTAGTAAGTTTATCATCTCAGCAAGCACTCAGCAATATTATCAGTGGTGTTTTGTTGATTGTTTATAAGCCATTCAAAATTGGGGAGAAAATTAAAGTAGGCGATATTATGGGTAGGGTAAATGATATTGATTTGCGTCAAACTACATTAATTGACGAAGTTGGCAATATTATTATTATGCCGAATTCTAATATTGGCAGTCAAACAATAATCAAGCTGATAGAGAAAGGGAATGATTAATGCATAATTAAAAAAGCCTATAAAACCTTAGCTTTTAACTTTTTTGCAAGTTTTTGGCCATCAATTGCAGGCATTAAATAAAGGGCGGTTGAGAGCCAATCCGAACTGCTTCCATCTTTAGCAATGATACTTATTTGGTGTGGTTCTGCGTAGCCAATTCCAGTTTTTGGGTCAAGAATATGAGCATATTTTTTTCCTTCAATCTCTACAAATTGATAAACATCGCCCGAAGTAGAAATTCCGCGGTTTTTTAAATAGTATTTCATGTTTTTAATGATAATTTCCCAACCCTTTGGAGAATCGTTAGGTGCGTCGGAAACTAAAATATTTCCACCAGCTTCTATCAAAGCAGAATTTATCCCATTTTCTTTCAGAATCTGCATCATTTTATCTTCGGCATAGCCCTTTCCAATTCCTCCAAAATCTAAACGCATACCCTTTTCATCAAGCTTAATAGATTGATTTTTAGAGTCAAAAACTATTTTTTCAATGCCAACTCTTTGTTTGGCTTCTGCAATTTGTGAATTTGTAGGTAGTTGCTTTTGTCTTTTCATACGTCGCCATAACTGACTAAGCGGGCCAATAGTTACATCGAAATAACCGTCTGAATATTTAGTTGCTTTGACCGATTCCTGTAAAATATTCCATAAATCTTCACTAACTTTTACATACTGGTCACTTCCTGCTGTTCGACAAAGTGTGTTGGTTTCACTGTCTTCTCTATAATCGCTCAAAATCATATTCAATTCATCTAAGCGTATGAATGCCTTTTTAACAGCGGTTTTGGCTTGAATGGAATCGGAAGCATAAACAACTACTCGAAACATGGTACCCATTTGTGGGTGTGAAAACTCATATCTTGTTTGTGCAGAAAGATGTATGGATAAAAAAAGGAATAGCCCTATAAAGCTACTCCTTTTATTGACTATATTTTTTGAAAAAAATCTATTCATTATTTAATTTCAAATAAAGCATCTGCTAAATTGGTATTTGCTTGAACTTTGGTTGCTGTCAGTGCTAATTGGGCCATACCTAAATCTTGATTCATTTTATGGGCAATTTTTATACCACTTACATCTTTGTAGTCAGAAAAATCAGAAGTGATAGTTTGAGTACCCATCGGAGTTTCAGCAGTAATTACTTGGCGTATTTTAAATCCAGTAGTGGCATCATAAAATTCGGTCATTTTTACCTCACCTATAGCAACTTCAAGTTTGTGAGCATCGGCATCGCCTACTTTTTCTTTACCAATATACGTTAGTTTTGCCCCTAAAGCACCATATTGAGCTTCTGGAACAATATACGATTGCATTGCGATAGCTTTCACTTTTTCTGCATCAGTAATATCTTGAGAGCCTTGCATTCCACCGATTTGAGCTTTTGTACCATCGCAAACTTGCTTTTGTACTTCACCCATACCTACGATACTTATCGCTTGGAGGAATTTATTGGTTGGTTTTTTCTGAATCAAAACTTCTAGTGACTGACCTTGAATTTCGCCAGACATGGTCATAGATAAATCTTTAATTTTAGCGATAGCATCATTGCCACCTACTGCTTTTACATAATTAGCTATTACTTCATCGGCAGTTTGAGCAAAAGTCAACGTGCTTACAAAAAAGGCAGCTAATGCAAGACTAAATTTTTTCATTGTGTTTTTGGTATAGTTAAAGTTTAAAACTTAAGCAAAGGTGTAAAACGGTCAACGATATTCCAAATATTTTAGGATAATTGGTTTTTAAGAATTTCGTAAGGTTAGAAATAAGGCTGAGCTTTCACAAAATTATATAGACAACTGCCCCTGCGAAATAGCCAAGAAGTGCCAAAAGTGAAATTCGCTTCAAATACCAAATAAAATCAATTTTTTCCATACCCATTACTGCAACTCCAGCCGCAGAACCAATGATTAGAATACTGCCGCCAGTACCCGCACAATAGGCCAAAAATTCCCAAATTCGGTGGTCTGTCGGAAATGTTGAAAGGTTGTACATTCCCATAGTTGCGGCTACTAAAGGAACATTATCTACTACTGATGAGGCCAAGCCGATTAATAAAATGATAAGATCTTGATTACCAATCGAATCATTCATACTTTGAGCTAAATTGCTCAATAAACCAGTAGATTCTAAGCAGCCAATGGCCAATAAAATACCTAAAAAGAATAGAATACTACTCGAATCTATTCGACTTAGGGCATAAGAAGCTGTAAAAGGTTTGCGTTCTTCTTCGTCTTTGGCACTATGTAGGATTTCTCCAACTACCCATACTACTCCTAAACCAAGCATCATACCCATATAAGGAGGAAGATGGGTGATTGTTTTAAAAATCGGTACAAAAAGAAGCGAACCTAAACCTACAAAAAACATTGTATTTCGTTCTTTAGCAGTAGTTTCTGCAAAATCTTTCTCTTCATCTAGCTTACTATCAATTTGCTGGCCTTTCAATTTTAAACTTATAGCTGCAAGCGGTACAACCAAAGAGATTAGACTTGGAATAAATAGGCCCTTCATGATATTTATAGCCGTAATTTGCCCTCCAATCCAAAGCATTGTGGTCGTCACATCACCAATTGGCGACCACGCCCCGCCTGCATTGGCTGCAATAATTACCACACCAGCAAAAAACTTACGTTGGTCTGCATGAGCAATAATTTTTCTTAATAATGAAACCATTACAATCGCCGTAGTAAGGTTATCAAGAGCAGCCGAAAGGAAAAAAGCTAAGAAACTAATCACCCAAAGAAGCCTTACGGCACTTTTACTTGAAATTTGGTCGGTAATAATCTTAAATCCTTGGTGAGCATCAATTAGCTCGACTATGGTCATGGCTCCAAGCAAGAAAAATAAAATTTCTGCAATACTAGCCAAATGATGAGAGAGGTGCTCTTGTATTGCATGACTATCAGGGTCGCTGATTGCATATACTGTCCAACAGATTGTCCCAACGAGTAGGGCAGAAGCCGTTTTATTAATTTTTATAGGGTGTTCGAATGCAATGGCCAAATAGCCAATGATGAATATAATAGTAATAAGCATGATGTGGTTAAATTGATTGAATGACAATATTACAAATAATCGTAAGCTTTATCAACCTTTTACAAGGCCCCATCAAGCCCCGCAACCACTCATTCAAAAAATTAATTGAGCTGATAAAACTATTTCTCTATTTTTGCTCAACACTTATTTTAATTTAAAAATAAAACTAATTAAGAAAATGAACAAACTAACACCTCTTTCAAGATTTCTGATAATGCTTGTAATTCTTGGAACTATCTTTTTTGGTGGAAAATATGTCTTTGAGAATACTTCTTGGGGAAAAAGTATGTTGGCTAAAAGTGCCGAAGAACAATCTCAAACTGATACAAAAGCTCCCGAAAATGGTCCTGCTTCCGAAACTTCGAGTAGCGAAAACTCATCTTCTTCAAGTGATACTGAAGCAACTGCTAGCAGCGAAAGTAGCTTTAGCTATGTAGCACCTGAACCTATCAATGGTAAATTGAAAGGAGTAGTTGAGCTGGGTGCTAGTGGTTTTAATTCTTTTATTGTGCGAATAGATAAAGATAAAAACTGGAAGCTTGAAAAGGCAGAGTTTGGGAATAGTTTAGTAACTGAAAATATGGCAACCGATGAAGATATTCGTGCAGGTTTGAAGCAATATATTGGTAAAATGCTTGATTTTGGCGTGGGTGGTCGTGATATTCACTTTGTGGTGAGTTCAGGAGCGGTAAAGGCAGAAGTTACTCAAAAAATTGTTAAAAATTTAAAATCACTCAATTATTTTGTAAATACAGTTACGCCAGAGCAAGAAGGTGCTTTAGGATTAAAATGTGTTTTGCCTAAGGATTTTGAAGATGAAGCTTTTGTAGCAGATATTGGTTCAGGAAACACTAAAATTTCATGGATTAAAAATGGCGGTGTTACAGCGGTTGAAACTTATGGAGCTAAATACTTTCAAAATGGGGTAGATGATGGTAAAGTATATGATGAAGTAAAAGCAAAATGCAACGATATTCCTAGCATGAAACGTAAAACTTGCTTCATCATCGGTGGAGCTCCATTTTCGATGGCCAAACAAACACGTGTAGGGAAAGAACGCTATACTGTTTTGAAAGCCCCTAAAGATTATAAAATGGATGATGCGAAAGGAAAAGCTGGTGTAAATATTTATAAAGCTATCAAAGATGCTACTGGATGCGAACAATTTGTTTTCGACTGGGATGCTAACTTTACAATTGGTTTTTTATTGAATTTGCCATAATTCCCAAAAGTATAACTTTCAATTAAAAGTCGGCAGGTTGAAGAAACCTGCCGACTTTTTTATGAAAAAAATCAAACCGCCCGCAAGTTTTTTCTAAATTCCGCATCTAATAGTTATAGACCTAATCTAACCGACACTGTTTGGACGAAAGACAACTGATTACTGAATTACAGAAAGGCTCACAAAATGCTTTTCGCCACCTCGTTGAATCATTTCAAAGCAAGGTGTTTAACACGGTATTGTCTATTGTCCAAAATATTGAAGAAGCTGAAGATGTTGCTCAAGAAGTATTTATTGAGGTATATGAATCGGTTGGTAAATTTAAAGGAGAAGCAAAAATTTCTACTTGGATTTACCGAATTGCAACCACAAAAGCTTTAGAGGTGCATCGTAAGAAAAAAGCAGTTAAGCGATTTGCATTCTTAACAAGCCTTTTCAGTGAAGATGATGAAATCGTACATCACCCCGTTGAATTTGAGCATCCGGGTGTAGTTTTTGAAAATAAAGAACGAGCAAAAATATTATTTGCTCATATAAATCAATTGCCTGATAATCAAAAAGTTGCGTTTTCATTATTTAATGTTGAAGGATTAAGTTATCAGGAAATTTCGGAGGTTATGCAGATTACCATTTCATCAGTGGAATCATTAATATTTCGGGCAAAAACAAATCTTCGAAAAACACTTAAAGACCATTATGTGAACAAAAGCATATAAGTAAATGAAAAATCAAGAAGAAATCGAACGCCAAATAGAAGAAACCTTAAGAGCATTAGAAGGAATCGAACGAGCAGAGCCTCGGCCTTTTTTCTTAACTCGACTAGAGAACCGAATGCAACAACGCTATGCTCCAGTACCTAAGTTTATGGTAAAACCAGCATTTATTTGGTCGTTTTTGACCTTGATAGTACTCATTAATGTAGGTGTTTTACTTCGTTATGGACAAAAAACTGTAAAGTCTGAGGCACAAGATGCTAGCTCTTTCGCCCAAGAATATGGCCTGAATACCTTCGATTCAAATTTATAGAACCATGAAAGAAAATAGTAAATTTCGATTACTTTGGGTGGCAGTAGGCGTTCTGTTGCTACTTAATATTAGCTTGTTAGCTTGGATTAGCTTTTTTTCAAAAATGCTTCCTAGAGAACCTCAAAGATTATTCTTAGAAACTGAATTAAAGTTTGATGAAAAGCAAGCCGAAGCCTATCGAAAACTTCGACACGAACATGCCGAGCAGATGAGAAGCTTGCGTGATGGGGTAAAAGAAATGAAAGAGGCTTATTATGCCGATTTAGACAAAACAATTTCTGATGATTCGCTGAAGGAAAGAGCTGAAAAAATTGAAGGGAGAATGGTAGAAGCAGATGTCATTACTTTTAAGCATTTTCAACAAGTAAGAGAAATGTGCACACCTGAACAGCAAAAACATTTTGATGAAGTGATTATTGAACTCATTCGCTCACTAGAACGCCCCGGACCGCCAAGAAGAGGACCGCACCCATAGGGGATGCCTCCCGAAAGACGATAAAAATTCGGTAAAAAATAAAAAAGACCGCAAGTTTTTTCGAGTAATTGCATCTAAACATCCAAGACCTTAAAAATTGACTAAATATTCTATGAATTGAACTTTACTAATAAAACACTTTATTCTTTTTAAGTTTCAAAACAAAATTCAGTTCCTATGAAAAAGTCAATAGCAGTCATTTGTTTTTTTGCAGTAAATACGCTTATTAATTCTGCATGTAAGGATTCAAATTCAGAGATGACACCAAACGATGGTAGTAGTAATACGAATACTGCTTCAAGCACTACCAATACAGCAAGTGCTAATGCCACTACTTCGCTCGAATTATTTAAAAAAATCTATGGAGCAACTGAGGTTTACATTGAAGGTAATTATGCTGTCATCAAAACCAATGGTTTACCCGACCACAAGACTCCTTATTATAAAGATACCCAATGGGCCAATACCATGTATGAAGGATACAATGGAACGAATACAAAGTTCAATTTGAATCCAAATCGTATTACTTCACAAAGCTTGGTGTTCAAAATTCCAATCAATCCAACTAAAGCAAATAAGTCAAGTGCTACGCCGCTCGGTCCAATTGGCGTTTCACTCAATGGTGTGCCATTTTTCAATCAATATGCGGCGATGAATGCTCCATTAACTAATGAAATTAATAGTTTTGACCAATATAATGGGCATCCACAACAACAAGGTCAGTACCACTATCATGTTGAACCTACCTATCTAACTACTAAAAAAGGGAAAGATGCACTTTTAGGATTTTTGTTAGATGGTTTTCCTGTTTATGGGCCACTTGAAAAAGGGAAAACTGTTTCAAATAGCGATTTAGATGGTTATCATGGACATACTCACGCTACTACCGAATATCCGAACGGTATTTATCATTATCACATTACTGATGCAGACCCTTATATCAATGGAAATGGTTTCTATGGCACGGCAGGTACTGTTTCTAAGTAGTATTTGTTTAATATTGGTTGCTTGTCAATCAAAAAACATTCAAGAAACTTTGCTAAAAGTCCATGAGTCTGATGCTGCATTTAGCCGAAATCAAGGGCAATTGTTTTATATGAATCAGCTTTTTTCGGGAATTCAGTTTGCAGTTTTTACGAATGGCGATACTGCTAGAATTACTCATTTTAAAGAGGGGAAGGAACAAGGTTCTAGTAAAGTATGGTACGAAAATGGTCAGTTGGCCGAACAAAGATTCTACAATAAAGGTAAAAAGGAGGGTATTCATCGAGCATGGTGGCTAGATGGTAAACCCCGATTTGAATATCATTTTAAAAACGATGAACATCATGAGGTGCAAAGAGATTGGTTTCCTAATGGACGTTTAGCAGAGGTTTTTCATTATCAAAATGGTCATGAAGAAGGCCCTCAACAAATGTGGTTTGATGATGGTACTTTAAAGGCAAACTACGTAATAAAGGATGGTAGAAGGTATGGCTTGCCGGGTGTTAAAAACTGTGTTTCGGTAGTAGAAAACAATATTTTTCAAGCAAAAAAATGATTTTTAAAATCTTAAATATAAAAGAAGCAGAAGGGTGTAAATATTTTTTTGTGCTTTTGTTCTTTGGTTTGGTTGCGTGTCAAACCAAAGAACAAATCCAAAAACACAGCTTACCCTATTATAATACTGCCGATTTTACCCCTAACTGGTATTCTCAAAGCCAATTAGATACATTAAAATTGCATCAAATTGCCAATTTTAGTTTTACTGACCAAGAGGGTAAAAATATTACCCAAGAGACTGTAAAAGGAAAAATATATGTAGCCAATTTCTTTTTTACTATTTGCCCGAGTATTTGTCCAACTATGACTCAAAATCTACAAGTTGTGCAAAAAGCTTTTGGGAGCGATACGAATATAGTAATGCTTTCTCATTCTGTTATGCCTGCTACTGACTCGGTAGCACAATTAAAAAAATATGCTAATCGTTGGAAAATTGATTCTCAGCGATGGCATTTGTTAACGGGCGAGAAAGAAAAAATCTATTCTTTGGCTAGAGAATCATATTTTGCCGAAAAAGAAATAGGCTTGCAGAAAGAAAAAAACGAATTTTTGCATACAGAAAATGCCTTTTTGATAGATAAGCATGGCCATATTAGAGGAGTTTATAATGCAACCTTACCACTTGACATAGAAAATTTAGTAAAAGATATTCATGTATTGAAATCCGTTGATTAGCTACATTTAGGTCGATTTTTGTTTGACCCCATTCGGGGTCGAACATGGTAATCTTACAAACATGAGAACTATTTATTGATGATAAATCTTCCCTTGATTACACTCAAATTCTTCATATTCAGTTCAAATATCGTATCAAATTTTACTTATTTGGTCTAATGCACTGATGATTTCCTCTCATTTTGCTTTAAAATTTTACAAAAAATATAACTTTGTTAGAAAATGGAAGGTTATTGAAATAAAGCACAAAAAACCTATCAGCAAACTAACATATTATGAAAAAAACTCTCCTAACTGCAGCAATTCTTAGCTGTACAAGCCTTTTTATTCAAGCACAAAATAATTTATTGCTACGTCAGCCAGCCATTAATAAAGATGGTTCGGTAGTAGCTTTTTCGTTTCAGGGCGATATTTGGACAGTTCCGAGTTCTGGTGGAAAAGCCACTCGCTTAACTATTCATGAGGCTTATGAAAGTAACCCAGTTTTTAGTCCAGATGGCAATCAAATTGCTTTTTCAGGAGCGAGATTTGGTAATAATGATGTATTCGTCATGCCAACTGAAGGTGGTATGGCTAAACGCCTAACTTACCATTCTGGCAATGACTTGGTTTCGAGTTGGACTCAAGCTGATAAAATCGTTTTCTCAACCAACCGAGAATTTAAACAAATCGAACGCCCGAATGAGGTTTATGCGATTAACCCTAAAGGTGGTACAGAATTCCGTGTACTCGATGCCGTAGGATTCGACCCAGTTTATTCACCTGATGGCCGATTCATGGTTTTTGTTCGTGGTGATATTAATCCTGTGGCTCGTCAAGAATACAAAGGTAGTTCTGACCGTGACCTATGGCTTTATGATAACAAAAATAAAACTTTCCTGCAGTTACCGGGTTTCGAAACCAACGATGTTTTTCCGCAATGGGTCGGAAATAATACTGTTTATTTTTTAAGTAGTAATGAAGGCGTTTATAATATCTATCGCTTGAAAATTGACGCTAATGGAAAAGCAATGGATAAACCTGAAAAACTGACCAATTATAAAGATGAGTCGATTCGAGCATTTAGCGTATCAGCCGATGGTAATTCGATTGTTTTTGAAAAAGACATGAATCTTTATACCATGAAAATCAATGGTGGTTCTGCCCAGAAATTGAATGTGAAAATCAGTGCAGATGAACGTTTAGATGCATCCGAACAGAAAACTTTTACCAGCGGAGCAAATGAGTATGCGGTTTCGCCTAATGGTAAATTATTGGCTTATTCAATTCGTGGTGAAATATTTGTAAAGGAAGCAGATAAAGAAAAGTCAAGAAGTATCAATGTTTCTGAACATCCTTTCCGTGATATAGAACCTACTTGGCTTAATGATTCTACTCTACTCTTCAGCAGCGACCGTAATAATGGTAATTTTGATATCTACATGGTACGCTCTACCGATAGCACTCAACGCAATATTTTCAAATCACTGAAGCACGAAATCGTACAACTTACTAAAACACCAGGGGATGAAACCAGTATGAGTGTGTCTGGTGATGGAAAGAAAATAGCTTACGTACGTGGGCGAGGAACATTTGTGGTGGCCGATATTACAACTGATGGTAAATTGAGCAACGAGAAAATTTTAAACGATAGTTGGGCATCTCCAAGTGGTATTGTTTGGAGTCCGGATAATAAATGGTTAGCCTACTCATTAGAAGATTTATATTTTAACGAAGAAATCTTTATTCAAGCCGCCGATAATTCTACAAAAGCCGTCAATGTTTCGATGCATCCACGAACTGACCGTCGTCCATTTTGGAGTGCTGATGGTTCGAAGTTGGGTTTCCTATCTGAGCGTAGTGTAGGTCGTAGTTTTGATGTTTGGTTTGCTTGGTTGAAAAAAGAAGATTGGGAAAAAGAAACCCAAGATTGGCAAGAACGCGATACACCTGCCGCTGAAGCTGCTCCTGCTAAACCAAACGATAAAAAAGATAAAACACCAAAGCCAATTAAAATCGACTTTGATAAAATTCATGAACGAGTAGTACAGGTAACTAACTTCACTGGTGATGAAAGTGACCTTGTAATCTCGAAAGATGGTGAGACTTTCTACTATACAACCGCTAGTAGTAATGCGAAGGGGCGTGACCTATACAGTATTAAATGGGATGGCAAAGATTTGAAAGAAATCACCAAAGGAGGGGCAAATCCATCGGGAGTAACCATGGATAAAGATGGAAAGTATTTATATTATGCTCGTCAAGGAGCTTTGGCACGAATTGATGTAAAATCAAATGTATCAGAATCACTGCCTTTTGTTGCAAAAATGAAAATTGATTACATGGCAGAGCGTACACAAGTATTTGAAGAAGCATGGAGAACCATTCGAGATGGTTTCTATGACCCCAAATTCCATGGCAATGATTGGGTAAAACTGCATGATAAATACAAAGAACGTTGTATCAATGCCAGCACGGGCAATGACTTCAGAGATATGTTTAATTTACTTTTGGGCGAACTTAACTCAAGTCACATGGGCTTAACCGTAACTGAAAGAGCAGACACTCAACGTGAATCAACTGGATTATTAGGTACAGAATTAGTACCTGTGGCGGGCGGAGTAAGAATAAACCATGTAGTGCCAGAAACACCTGCAGATAAAGAAAAAAGCAAACTCAATGAGGGCGATGTAATTATTGCCGTAAATGGTGAAGCTGTTGCAGAAAATGGCAATTTTTATGAGTTATTGAATGGATTAGTCAATGAAAAAGTGTTACTTACTGTGAAAGCTACTGATGGAAAAACACGTGAAGTAGCTATTAGACTCACGGCAAGTATTGCTAATAACCTTTATGAGGAATGGGTAGAAGGCCGCAAAAAATTGGTTGAAAAATACTCGAATGGACGTTTGGGCTATATTCATATTAAAGGTATGGATTTTCCGAGTTTTGAAGTAGTTGAACGTGAATTTACAGCGGCTGGTTATGGTAAAGATGGAATCATCATTGATGTTAGATATAATGGTGGTGGTTCAACGACCGATTACTTAATGACCATCCTCAACTACAAGCAACACGCCTACACGATACCACGAGGAGCAAGTAATGATTTAGAGAAAGATAAACTCAAATTTAGAGATTATTATCCTTTGGGTGAAAGATTAGTCTATGCGGCATGGACAAAGCCTTCTATTGCTCTTTGTAATGAAGGTAGCTACTCTAATGCAGAGATTTTCTCTCATGCTTACAAATCGCTTGGTATTGGTAAATTGGTAGGTGTGCCAACTAATGGCTCAGTAATTTCAACTGGTGGAAAAGGTTTGATGGATGGCTCATTTGTTCGTTTACCATTCCGTGGGTGGTTTACAAAGGCTACTGATAAAAACCAAGAACTCGGACCAGCAATTCCAGATATTATTGTAGAAAATCAACCAGATTGGATTGCTAAAGGCACTGACGACCAGCTTAAAGCAGCAGTCGATGAACTTTTGAAAGAGATAAATTCGAAGAAGTAAATACTGAGAAGTGATTTTTAAACGTCGGCATGGTTTTTTGACCATGCCGACGTTTTTAATATTTAGTAGGAATTTGCTTGAAAGCTTCAAAATTCATAACCGTCGGTTTAAACTGACGGTTGTTAGAAAATATCTCAAACATTGCTTGCATTAGAATTTAGCCAAACTGAATTTATAGGTTTAAGATTAAAGCTACTACATTTTTATTTATTCCCAGTCTTGATTGTTTTGGTTTTATTCACCACGAATGGAACGCAAATATTGGGCTTACAACACTCATAAGGTGTTAGCGAAATTTGTAAATCTCCTTTGATAGTGGCTACACCACCATTTATATTGGCATTATCAAACCACAAGCCCGAACCTAATGTTGACTGCCAAGTATTAGCTCCTTGGCCAATTTGAAAAGTGTGCTTATTGGCCTGTGGAGAACTAAATTCAAAATACTGGCCCGAATTTGCGTTTTTACCTTCAAGTTTTAATATAAATTGATTATAAAATATCCACCCATCTGAATTTACACTGGCACAATAATTTAAAGCAGGTGTGAAGCCTGCTGTAGGATTATTTAAGCTTTTTGAAGAACCTTCCATTTGAATCAAATACTCTTTTGAAACATCAGATTTCATAATTACTGAAATTTCTAAACGAAATGTTCCATCATCATATTCCACTAAAAATGGATTAGTATTTGGTTTAATAATGTAATAGCCTGTACTCACTTCTTGTCCTTCGACTGAAAACATAAAGCCGTTTATGTTGGTGTCTGAACATAAAAAGGGTGGACTATCTACTTGATAACTTCTTAATACGTTTGCTGCACAAGGGTCTAAAACCTGAATGCGTTTATTTTTATTTTCCTTAGAAATTCCTACAAAAAAGTATGAATGTAAGACCAAAATCAAAGGTAGAAATATTATTTGTCGAATTAGCTGCATAAGGATACCATATTGATCAATTTCACTTGTGATATTTCGTACAATAAAAATACCAAAAACCAATTTGTTTTTAAAAAATGGTGATAATCGTAAAAAAAGGTTGTGAATAGCATTTAATGATGTAAAAAATATTTATTAATCTGAAATGCTTCTTCTCTGACAAAATAACTTTTGATAAAATTTAAAGAAAAAACTTGTTGTTTTTTATTAGGCATTCATACTTCTACGCATATATTTTTCTTTATTTTTCGAAAATTAAAACCGTTCATCACAATTACGAAATATTTCGTAATAATTCTTGGATTCATCAATTATTTCATTTTATCTTTGTTACGAAATATTTCGTAGTTTGAATTTAAGTGTTAGTTGTAACCTTTTTTAGTCAAAGAAGTATTCATAAAAACTTAGATGCAAAACGCAACTTTAGCCTTACATGATTCATGAGCGTGGGGGCCCAATAACATTTTTGAAAAAGCTATAATAATTAAAATTATGAAAAATCTATTACTCGTGTTTCTCACGAGCCTGACGAGCCATGTCTTTGCTCAAACCTTTGGCGTGAAAGGAACTGCCAAAACACAACAAAATGAAGCTGCTTCGTTTGCAACTGTGGCCATGCATAAAGCTTTAGATTCTACCTTGGTAAAGGCCGATATTGCCGATGAAAACGGTGGTTTTAAGTTTAGCAATCTAAATAAGGGTAAGTATTTTATTAAGATTTCGGCAGTAGGCTTTCAAAATTTTTCTTCTCCTACATTTGAAATTATAGATGCTGATATTGAATTCAACTCTTTTACTCTACAAGCAGAAACGCACCAACTTAAAGAAGTAAAAGTCGTAGCTTCTAAGCCCATGATTGAAGTGAAAGACGATAGGATAGTGTTTAATGTAGAAAGTAGTATTAATTCTACTGGTACAACCGCTTTGGAGTTAATGCGAAAATCACCTGGTGTACAGGTTGATAAAGATGAAAATATTCTAATAAAGGGAAAATCTGGCGTAAGAATTTATATTGATGGCCGACCGTCGCAAATGAGTGGTCGAGATTTAGCTTCTACCCTTAAAAGTTTGAATTCTGCCGATATTGAGTCCATCGAAATCATTACCAATCCATCGGCTAAATATGATGCCGCAGGAGATTTAGGGATTATCAATATTAGATTGAAGAAAAACCGAAAACTTGGTACCAACGGGAATATCAACTTAGCAGGAATGTTTGGTATTACTCCAAAATACAATACTTCACTTAGTCTTAACCACCGAGATAAGAAAGTTAATCTTTTTGGTACATATAGTTATAATCAAGGAGGCTGGCATAATCGAACTCTCGACGACCAAATACTGAATAATGTAATGTATAATAAAACTTGGCGTGGTTTATGGCGTGATACTTCAAATAATTTAAAACTTGGAGCTGATTATTTTATTAACTCAAAAAATACGATTGGTGTCAATTTTAATGGCCGAGTAAGCGACCACAATGGCGGAGGTGAAAGCGAAACATTGATTGGAAGAAGATCTAGTACTGCCGAACCTGATTCTGCGATTTTGACTTCACAGACATCCAATCCAGAAAAAAATAAAAATCTGAATTTTAACCTAAATTATCGCTATGCTGATACTACAGGACACGAATTGAATATTGATGCTGATTATGGTATTTTTACTTCGAGAGGTATTAGTTATCAACCTAATAGATATACTTTCTTGAGAAGTGATAGACCTTCTTTTGAGCGAAATTATGTAACTAAAACTCCAACGGATATCATAATTAAGTCGGCAAAAATTGATTATGAACAGCCTTTTAAAAAAGGTAAACTCTCTTATGGTGTAAAACTTTCTGATGTAACTTCTGATAATACATTTGATTTTTTTACGAAAGTACAAAGCGAAGAAATCAGAGATACCGAACGTAGTAATCAGTTTAGATATACCGAGCGAGTTTATGCAGCTTATGTAAATTACAATAAGTCAATTGGTAAAAAATGGAATGTACAAACAGGTTTGCGTGCCGAAAATACCCATTCTCTAGGAAAGCTAACGAGCTTCAAACAGAATGATTTGGATAAAGTAGATACCACTTATTTAAATTTGTTTCCGAGTGGAGCCTTATCTTATAAAGCATCTGATAATCATTCGCTTAATCTTAATTATAGCAGAAGAATTAATCGACCAAGCTACCAAAACCTGAATCCATTTGAGTATCGTATAGATGAATTGGTTTATTCGAAAGGAAATCCATTCCTACGTCCAGAATATGCCAATAACTTTAAGTTAACGCATACGTATAAAGGCAAACTCACTACTTCGTTAGGTTATTGGCGTACGAAATATCCAGTAGTTGGTTTACGAATTCCTTACGATAATAGCCGTACTTATTTTATCTCCGAAAACCTCGATTATTCGGAAGGATATAGCTTAGATTTGAGTCTCAATACTCAATTAACAAAATGGTGGGAATTAAGTGTGAACCTGAATGGCTACCATAATTTATGGCGTGCAAAATTAGATAATGGTTTAATAATCAATAATCGAACTACAGCTTTTAATGCCAACGGACAAAGTACGATTAAATTAAAAAATAATTGGACATTTGAACTTTCGGGCTGGTATAATTCACCATACAAACGTATTGATAATAATTTAGCAATGGGAATGATGGATATGGGAGTTCAGAAGAAATTTATGAAAGATAATGCGTCATTAAAGATTGTTTTTAGCGATGTATTGAACACCGCAAGAGGAGGTTATTATTCTGAATATGCTGGCGTAGCCACCAACCTTAGATTTAAGTTTGAAGGTCGCTTGCTTCGTGTAACATTCAATTATCGTTTTGGAAGTAAGGAAATCAAAGAAGCTCGCAACCGTCGTTCAAGTTCAGAAGATGAACTACGCAGAATAAAAGGTTGATAAGTACAGTACATTGCCATTTATCAAATAGAAAAACCATTGGTGTAATAGATAATTTTTATTGAATGGCTAAACAATTTTGAGATTTATATTTGCGTTGAAATACAAATTATGAAAAAGCGAATTCACTTTACTGCTATTTGAAAGTAAACAAATTGGTCGCTTCACAAGTTTAAGCTTATAATTAATTATAAAGATACTTATCAAGAGTAAAAGATATTAAAGTTTTTTACTGTGTGTAACCCATGCAGTTTGTTGTTAGAAGCATAAAATCCCAGCCATTTTGTGTTGGGATTTTTTTATCCATAAAGCCTTTGAATGCGTATAAAGAGAGCATTTTTTTATTGACAATCTCGAATTTTTGCTGTAAATACTGTATTTTTTGAAGATTCAAATCCTGCAAGTAGTTCAATTGATTTTCCAGCTAAATAGCTAATTTTGCTTGCCTGATTCAAAATAGAATTGGACGTAATGTTATTGGCCGTTTTAAAATTTTGAATAGGAGGATTGACTACATGAGTACTAAAGTTCAAGCTTTCAGGGCAATTATTTTCAACAATAATAGTTTTTGTGTTCGTATATTGTGGGCAGGCTTCTTGGCAAATGGCAGTATAGGTAACAGTTTGTGTGGTTAAAACCTCTGAGATACTTGTGGAACTAAAAGAACCACTTGTTCCATCAGCATTTTCAAATTTCCAAGTAACCAAGTTTGAAGAACAAGTTGAAATCAACCCAACTAATTGATTAGCTTGTGCTGTTTGCTGGCCAGCTAATATTCTTCCATCACCAGAGATATTATGAATATTTTCATCTATCCAATTAATTCTCTTGCCAACGAAGTTTTTTAATTTTTGTATTTCTTCCAAAAATATATGATTAGTTGATGGAAACCATTTTTCCCTATCTCTTATTGCTGCTTCTTGAATACTGCTACTAAGGCTATCAATAAATATCAAACTTTTTTCAATACTCAAAAAAGTTTTTCTGAAAGTCTTATACTTGTCAATAACTTTATTTTTGAAGGTGCAGTCTTGTATCATACGTTCGGCCCAAAAGAAACGAGGGTCACAGCTTTGACAATTAAAACGCCAGTCTGAAGTGTAATTTTCGAATAATCCAGATGAAGTATCCCAAAGTGGCGAAGCTACCAATTTTTGATTTCTATCTTTATAAAAATATTGGCTCCGAGCAAATACATCTAAGTGAAGGCTATATTCTTGAATGACAAAGTTTTCAACAAAACTATTCTCATCAACGTATTTTCTAAAGCCTAAAGTAGAGTCACGAAAATTAGAACTATTCAATGCGTCTTCGAATTCTCGAATGTAGGTTTGAATATAATTGAATTGTTGAGGAACTGGTTGTTTAGGATAAATACAATCAAAATACATTCGAAATTCGGATGGTGGCGATGAAGCATAATTTGATTGCCAAGCATAATTAGAGCTTAACGGTTCGGGTTCACGAGTTGCCTCAATGATATAACCACCAGTAATTTTTGAAGAGGTGGTATCTGCGGCCTCTAATTTTTTAATATTTATTCTATCAGAACCTCTTTTTATTCGTTCGGTGAAAGTGAATAAACCCATGTATTCTCCATCAATAACCACTTCAACATGTTTAAATCGTGGAGAATATTTGCCTGTTTTTGCCCATAAATCGTATATATATGCATTTTTTATATGAGTGGGGTCATCATAATTAGCGATTAATGCCCAGTCAGTGCCTTTGGGTAACCCAAATACAGGAAAATCTAAATCATTATTTGATGAATCTTTTAACGCTATGCTGTATGATTTTTTGGGGTAAAGTAGAGAGGAAGAACCTCTATATTCAATTCCTGCAAAACCATTGTAATGAAAAATACTATCAGAAAGAAAATTAGTGCCACCACCTTGATGGTATATAATCTTGAAATTTACCTTTACTTTGTCGTCATCAACAATCGTTGCTCCGTTAGTTTCTATGACCACAATAGGAAGATTAGAATTGGTAAATTGGGCAAGACAAATTTGTGATAGTAGTAAATAAATCGATGCTAACCACAACTTGAACATTTAAGATTGAATATAGATAAAATTTACAAAGCAGTTTTGTTGTGTGCAAAGGTATTGTAATTATCAAGTGTTTGAATATCATTTATTGAAAACTTATTAATCGGCAATCTTTTAAAAATATTTAGGAGGAAGAGTGAATCATCCTCCTAAATTAATTATATACTTTTCACGGCTTCAATTACCCTGATTTGTTCAAGTACTTGCTCTGGTTTGATATAAAGCTCTTTTCCTTCTACAATTGCCGCATGTAGATTTTGGAAAAGTAAATCCCAGTTACCTGCTTCAGTTTCGATATGGCCTCTGAAATGCTGCCCACCAATTTCAGTGTTTAGTACACCCCAATTTTCTTTGGGTTCAACTCCAAAGCCTTCCATACGTGGCATAAGACCTGCTTTTAGGTGGTCTTCTTGTACATCAATGCCATATTTTACGAATGAACCTTTAGTTCCGTGAATGATATAACGTGGGCCTTCTTCACGCACTAATAAACTTGATTTGAGCGTAACTTTTAATTTGCCGTAATCAAGTCTAATATCAAAAGCATCATCAATGGCTGAACCTTCTCGTTGTGTATAAGTTTCACCCGAAATAGACATTGGCGAACCAAATAAAACAATAGTTTGGTCGATGATGTGTGCCCCTAAATCATATAAAATTCCATTGGCTGGGCTAACTTCCTCTTTCCACTTTTTAGGGTTTAAGATTGGTTTATGACGGTCATAGTGCACTTCAAACGAAACTAATTCGCCTAAAAATTTATTTTCAACGATTTTTTTTACAGTCATGAAATCGCTATCAAATCGGCGATTTTGGAAGATGGAAAGTACTTTTCCTTGTTTTTTCGATAGGGCTATGAGTTCCTCTGCTTCAGCAACTGTGGCGGTAAAAGGTTTTTCAACCAACACATTTTTGCCCGCTAAAAGTGCCTGCTTTGCCTGACTAAAATGTAAATGACTCGGCGAAGCAATACTGATGAGGTCTATCTCGTCGTCGGCTAATACTTCTTCAATATTGCGGGCAACACCTACACTTGGGTATATGGCTTGTGGGTTTTGAGAACCCGAAACGATGGTTTTTAGATTAAAATCCGGATTGGTTAGAAAGAAAGGAGCTTGAAGATATCTCCCCGAAAGTCCAAATCCGACGAGGGCAACGTTGAGCATAATGGATTAAGATTTTGGTTGAAGCTACTAAAGTACAGGCTTTTTATGCTAATTCCAAAATTCTTGATTTTAGTTAAAAACTTCAAATGCTTGAACAGAAAATTTGAAAAGTAATAGTTTGAAAATCAAGTATTTGAGATTTTTTATAAAATGTTGTATTTATTTTCAAGTCAGCGTAAGTGTTTATTATTGTTTTTATAAAGAAAAGTTCTGCCTTTCTTGCGTAAATGAATCTTTTTTCGTCCTATATTTGGGTGAAATTCACAATATAAGAAATGGCAAACTGGATAAAAGTTTTTGAAACCAAAAATATTTTTGAAGCCGAGTTATTAAAAAACGAGCTATTGACCCATGAAATAATGGCCGTTGTATTAAATAAAAGAGATAGTAATTACCTGATTGGCTACTGCGAAGTACAAGTGCCTGAAGAGCAACAAAGTATCGCGAAAGTAGTTATTGATATTTTCAACCAAAATGACATCGAGACTGAACCAACTTCCTAATCTTACTCAAAGAATTATTGCAGCAATCATTGGCGTATCAATTATTTTGGCTGCCGTACTTTATAATGAGTGGACTTTCTGGGTATTATTCCTAACCATTAGTATTCTTACACAGAGAGAGTTTTATAAACTACTAAAACTTGATGAAAATCATCCACTAAGTTTCTATGGTATATTTTGTGGAATTGTGTTAAATACACTTACATTTTTTATTGAAAAAGAGTATTTACCTTTTAAGTTCTATTATTTAATAGTACCTCTACTCACTTCCACATTTTTCATTAAGCTTTATCGTAAGAAAGATACCAAGCCATTTGCTAATTTAGGATATACTTTTTTGGGTATTATTTATGTGGCAGTGCCTTTTGCTCTTATTAATGAAATGGTGTTGACTGATACCATCGGCTATGCTCCGCAACTAATTTTGGGTTGTTTGTTTATACTTTGGGCAAATGATACGGGAGCTTATTTTGCAGGAAGATTCTTAGGAAAAAGAAAACTCTTTGAACGAGTTTCTCCCAAAAAAACGTGGGAAGGCTTTGTTGGTGGGGCAATAACCTCACTTCTTGTGGCGTTTATTCTAACAAAGTATTTTGATAATTTGTTAAGTTGGCAGTGGTATGGCATTTCAGTAATAATTTTTATAACCGGAACACTCGGTGATTTGGTTGAATCATTGTTTAAGCGTAGCATTTCTATCAAAGATTCTGGCGATATGATTCCAGGCCACGGAGGGTTTATGGATAGGTTTGATGGATTATTGCTTTCGATGCCATTTATTGTTACATTTCTGAAAATTTTTGGTTGAATCACTCACAATGAAAAATATAGGCATACTATTATTTGTTTTTATCTCCTTGATAATGAGCGATTTAGCTTTTTCTCAAGGTGAGGTGAAGTATATTACATTCTCAGGCTTAGTTATTGATAGTCAAACCAAAGAGCCGCTGCCAGGAGCATATATTACTATTCCACGTGCTGGTAGAGGAACACTTTCGAATAGTAAAGGTTATTTTGTTTTAGGTGTTTTTCCGGGAGATACCGTTGTCTTTAGTTATTTGGGTTTTAAGAAGCAATACCACGTAATACCTAAAAAGACTGATGTAGATTATTCAGTTTTTGTAGAGCTTCAGACAGACTCAAAAATGTTAAAAGAAGTTAAAGTTTATCCTTTTAGCACAGAAGAAGAATTCAAGCAAGCATTGGTCGATATGAAACTCCCAGATGACCGAGAACGCAAAATTTTGAATGAAACTTATAGCCCCGAAAATATTGCTAAAATGGCCTCTGTTCATGGGATGAGTGCTGATGCAAATTATAGGTATGCCAATAGTCAGTTCTTGAAACAAGTACAAAGTCAAGGTCAAATTACTACCAATCCATTGCTTAATCCATTTGCATGGGCCAACTTCGTGCGAGCTGTAAAAGGTGGAGCATGGAAAGACCAGTCGTGGAAAGCAGGGGCGGCCACTCCTCCAAAAGATAATGTAACTCGCGACCAGTTCTTTAGGAATAATACAAAGAAAGATTAGGTAAAATTTATTTACTGTAACCTTTCTTGTATTATTAACTGTTTAAATTGTACCCCCCTATCAAAGGTACATCCGAATGGTTTAGGTTGTGTGGGTATTAGTAGTTCTACGCCATTCCCTTATTCATTAGTTAAATATTGAGAAACAGGTAAAAAAATACTTTTATAATATACAGCAAAGTTGTAAAGGATTCACCTCGAAATTAGTTGGGACTACACTTAAAATAGAATTCAGCAAAAGTTGAAATACATTTTACTTTTTGGATTCTATGCGAAGCTACAAACTCAATGGTTTTAAAAAAATACTTTTGGTGATATACATAATCTCTTGGTGATAAAATACAATTATCCAAGGGATTTTGTCTTTTTGCAAGAAAGAATAAGACATTAATAGGTTTTTAATTAATGTTAATGTTTTTTTACTACCTTTGTTCTCCGATAACCATCAATTTTTTCGGAACTCTTTTATTATTCTTCGATGAATCAAAAACCTTCTGATGCCCTTCTGCTCCTTGAAGATGGCACTATTTTCAAAGGAAAAGCACTTGGCAAAATTGGTACTTCGGCAGGCGAAATCTGTTTCAATACAGGCATGACTGGCTACCAAGAAATCTATACTGACCCTTCTTACTTCGGTCAGGTAATCGTAAATACAACTTCTCATATTGGCAACTACGGTGTTGTATTAGATGACGAAGAAGAATCATCAAGCGTAAAGATTAGTGGAATGGTTTGTAATGCTTATGCAAATCATTACTATTCACGTGCGACAGCTGATTTTTCATTGCAAGAATATTTCGAGAGAGCGAATATCGTGGGAATCTGCGATATTGATACTCGCCAAATTGTTCGCCATATCCGCAATGCAGGTGTGATGAACTGTATTATTTCTTCTGAAATTCTTGACCCAGAGGCACTCGCTCTCGAACTGAAGAAAGTTCCTTCGATGGATGGTCTTGAATTATCATCAGTAGTAAGCACAAAAGAAGCCTACTATTTAGGAAGTGAAGATGCGAAATATAGAGTAGCGGTTTTAGATTTTGGTGTGAAGAAAAGCATTTTGAACAATTTTGTAGAAAGAGATTGTTATTGTAAAGTTTTCAATGCCAAAACAAGCTTCGAAGAAATTGCAGCATTTAATCCAGATGGCTATTTTCTATCAAATGGCCCCGGCGACCCTTCTTCTATGAGTTATGCCGTAGAAACGATTAAGCAAATCATAGAAACTAATAAGCCTGTTTTTGGTATTTGTTTAGGACACCAATTATTAGCTCTTTCAAGTGGAATTGGTACTTATAAAATGAAAAATGGTCACCGTGGTTTAAATCACCCAGTGAAAAATCTTCGCACAGGTCTTTGTGAAATTACCTCCCAAAACCATGGTTTTGCCGTAAAACCAGAGCAAGTATCAGGTGCAGAAAATATTGAGCTTACACACGTGAATCTCAACGATAATACAATCGAAGGAATTCGTAGAAAAGATAAACCAGCGTTTTCTGTTCAATATCACCCAGAGGCCTCACCTGGCCCACACGATTCTCGATACTTATTCGATGATTTCGTGAAGATGTTAGGATAAGAATTTGTAAAATATCTTAATATTGTGCCATACCTATTTATCTATGATAAAAAGGTGTGGCACAATTGCTTTAGAATGCTTACAGGTTTTTTTATATCTTTGCAAAAAAGGAGGTGTATCATGACAGAAGTTATTAAGAAAAAGTCAAAGAAACCATTTATTCCAAGAAGTAAAGACCCCAAGCTAAATCTTTACAGCCCGGATGATATTATAAAGGCTGGTGGATTGGCTGAGTTTAGTAAATTAATTGGAAATGATAAGCCGATTTCTCCGCCTCACATTCACTTTACGGATGAAGAATGGAATGAGATGATGAAATTTTTAGATTAATGTAATGCGTTTATTGGATACGAATATTATAATTGGATACATTAGAAAAGATGTTGCTTGTCCACCTGATAGATTTATTTCAATAGTTACAGTTGGTGAATTAAAGGCGTTCTCAATAAAAAGTAAATGGGGTACTGATAAGCAAAAGAAATTGAATAGGTATTTACAAACTTTGCAGGTACTTGATATTGATGCTAAAATTTCAGATATATATGCAGAAATAGATGCTTATAGTCAAGGGCTTCACCCTGAAAAGAAATTAACAATTACTTCTCGAAATATGGGGAAAAACGACCTTTGGATTGCCGCAACTGCTTTTTTCTTTGATATTCCTCTTCAAACGACTGATAATGATTTTGACCACCTCTCAGAATTTGGTTTAAGACTTGAAAAAACTCCTCTTTAGTAATCCTTATTTATGAAATTATACAGCACAAACCACCAAAGTCCAGATGTAGATTTAGCAGAAGCCGTATTTCGTGGACTTCCTCCCGATAATGGACTTTATATGCCTACTGAATTTAAACCTTTGCCTTCGTCGTTTTGGGATAACGTTCAGAACTTAAGTCTGCAAGAAATTGCCTTCGAAATTGCCCACGCACTAATTGGAGAGGATGTTCCAACTGAAGACCTTCGCCAATTAATCAATCGAGCGATAGATTTTGAAGCACCAATTGTAAAAGTTGAAGAAAATACCTACTGTTTAGAGCTTTTTCATGGCCCGTCAATGGCATTTAAAGATTTTGGAGCAAGATTTATGGCTGCTTTAATGTCGTATTTTCTCCAAAAATCTCAAAAGCAGATTCATATTTTAGTAGCCACTTCGGGTGATACCGGTGGTGCGGTGGCTCAAGGTTTTTACAAAACTCCTAATATTGATGTAACGATTCTTTATCCGAGCGGCAAAGTAAGTGATATTCAAGAAAAACAATTAACTACTCTTGGAGAAAATGTAAGAGCTTTGGAAGTGTCAGGTACGTTTGATGATTGTCAAAAATTAGTTAAACAAGCTTTTTTAGACAAAGACCTTACTTCGAAATTCGACTTAGCTTCGGCAAATTCGATTAATATAGCTCGCTTAATTCCACAAGCATTTTATTATGTAAGTACCTATGCTCAAATAAAAAAATCGGGTGCCGATTTACCAGTTGTTATTTCTGTACCAAGCGGTAACTTTGGTAATTTGAGTGCAGGAATTATTGCATGGCGTTTGGGAATGCCAATTAAGAAATTTATTGCTACTACCAACGTAAATAATGTAGTGCCTACTTATTTAGAAAGCGGTATTTACGAGCCTATAAGCCCTTCATTATCAACGATTTCCAATGCAATGGATGTGGGTAATCCGAGTAATTTTCCTCGTATGAAAGCATTGCTTGATAATGATTTGGAAAAAATGAAAGAACTGGTAGCTGGTTATTATTATAATGATGATGCTACGCGTGCTGCCATGAAAGATGTTTATGAGCGTACAGGATACGTGATGTGTCCACACACTGCTGTTGCCTATTTAGGTTTAAAATCCTATACCAATACATTGAATGAACCAGTAAGTGGTGTATTTTTATCTACGGCACATTATGCTAAATTCTTAGACGTTGTAGAGGAAGTGGTTGGAAAGCAGGATATTCCTCAGCGTCTTTCTGATTTATTAAGTCTAGAAAAACAAGCGACTCCAATATCAACTAATTTTGCTGATTTCAAAGCTTGGTTGATGGAGAATTTATAAATTATGCTATATATTATCAATGACAACTCTTTTTGAGTTGTCATTGATAATCAAGGATTTACATTTCCATTTCAGCCTTCATAGTTTGGCTGGTGAAAGTACTTTCAAAAATCTTATCTGCATTACCAGTTTCGAAACCATCTCGTCGGTGGATTCTTTCGATTTTATTAAGTGGAATGTTGGCAAATTGAGGTAAAATCTTTCTTTCTGCAAATTCTACATAACTTCCCGAAATCTGGTGCGTGCTTCCATCGGCAAACTCAGCTTCAATCATTTCAGCAACAGTCGAACTTTGAAGAAGTCCTCCATCTGGACTAATTTTTATTTTACCGCCAGCATCATTCAGCTTTACCCCAATCTTCTCTAAGAAATCATTAAATTGCTGTATCGTATTGTAGCCCTCTTTAAGGTTATGTACGCTAATAGTGTAGTGGTTGAGGTAATAACGATTGAAAATTACCCAAGCAGCGTACTCACTTTCTTTGAGTAAAGTTTCATAATCGTTCCAAGAGGGAGTTCTCCAAAGTGGACGATGTAAAAACTCATCAATAGCCGCCCCATCATTCAAATCTAAAGCATCTACTGGGTCTGATTTTACTTCGTCAGTATAACTTTTGATGATTTTTTGAGCCGTTTCAGACAAATCATCTACCCTAAGTTCACTAACGAAAATTCTTGGGAAAGCGGAACTCCGCCCGTTAGTTTCTGGCGGAGAAAACCAAAAAGCGTTGAGTTTTTTGCCTTCAAAATTGAAAAAATCACGTTTTTCGTAACCTAAGTGTAAAAAAATCTTTTCAAATGATTGGATGCCTAATTGCGGAACACCCATCGTGCGAAAAGCTACGTGGTCATTTTCAATTTCAGAAACTTCATCAATGATTCCTTCTGCTATCATGGCGTTTGATACCTTTCTCACGTCGGGTACTCGCTCACTGTATCTCCGCATTAAACCATCAAGTACGTATGCTAAAGTCTGTGTTTTACTATTTTCCATAAATCTTTAATCTTTAAAGTACGAACCGTTTTGGGTTTCAAGATAAGAACCAAAATCAATATCTTCTTGTTTCAAGAAACCCTGTTGAGGAAGTTTTCCATCAGCAACCATTTCTACAACCGCAGCTACCGAAGCGGCCGTAGTCCAGGAGATGGCACGCCAATGTTTACCATCAATTTCAATAGGATGGTACGCTCTATAAAACTCTTCACGGGCTAATTCTTCGCCTTTCCAACCTTCAACTACAGCATAAACATAAACCACATCTTCTTGGACTGGAGGTTTCGCTTCTGTTAGAATCTGCTCAACTAGCTGGCGTTTATCTTTCAAAATTAACTCATACAAAAGAAATTTCATCAGTTTTGCATGGCCCGGGTAGCGAATTGTTTTGTAATTAAGCGTATCTACCTTTCCTGCATAAGTTTCACACATAGTTCCGAGTCCACCAGATGTTGAAAATGCTTCAAATTCTTGTCCTTCAATTTGAATATGTTCAATTCCATCCAGTGAAGGAACCATTTTCACTACGCCATTATGAATCACCTCGGCATCGTTGATGTACTCATTGATTACACCTGCCGGCGACCATGTGAATGAGTAGCCCATGAGTCCGTTTGGATAACGTGGTAAAGCACCTACACGAAGCTCAATATCACGGAGTTTGGTAAAACGTTTAGCCAAATCTGCTCCTACAATTCCGATTAAACCAGGAGCTAGTCCACATTGTGGGGCCATAATGGCTTTTGAATTGGTTGCCATTTCTCTGATGGCGGCAGTTGTAGGTACATCCTCGGTCAGGTCGAAGTAATGAATTCCTAATTTATGAGCTGTCTTGGCTATAGGTAGGTTGAGATTGTAAGGCATGGCTGAAACTACGGCATCAAAATCTTTGAGTGTAGTTTCAAGAAAATTGACGTCGTTTACATCTCCGAGTAAGACATCAAAGGGCAATGAGGTAGTAGGTTGGCGTAGGTCCATACCCTTAACGGCAAAGCGTTTTGCGAGTAATGTACCAACCAACGAACCTACCTTGCCCATTCCAATGACAAGTATGTTTTTCATTGTTTGGATAAGAAAGAATTAAATGTAATTTGTTGATGATGAAATGTATTGCGACAACAGCTCAAACAAATGATTTGAATGAATCATGCAGTTTTACGCATAACGTAAACCCATGATGCATAAAATCAATGAAACAATAGATGTTTGTCGGGAAAAAGTATGAAAAGACAACCTAACAAAAGTCAGGAACAAATGAGCAAGCACTACGAAGATAGGCGAGGCGTGCTAGATGATATTTTAGGTCTTTAAACAATGGTAGAATTATTTTTGTGCAAATGTAAACAAGGAAAAATGATTTGCAAGAAAAGGTGGGATAAATTTTATAAACTCTATTGCCTTCGACTACGCTCAGGCAACGTTTTTTATTTTTTAATAAATAAAATAATTGAATTTAAGTTTTAACTGGTGCCTGAGCGAAGCCGAAGGCACCAGTTAAAACGAAGCCGAAGGCAGCAGTTAGATTCTATCTTTATATGTTTCAAAGCCAAAGCTTTTCAACAACTGAAACTCATCATTTTCTTTCCAAATACCAATAGATGGTAATCCAACGCCATTGAAGGTAGTCGTTTTAACCATCGTGTAATGTATCATGTCATCAAAGACTACACTGTCGCCAATTTGTAGAGGCTTTTCGAATGAATAATCTCCTTTAAAATCACCAGCTAAACAAGTCATTCCACCCATACGGTACGTTGGTTTTCCTTCTACTGGGTCGGTTGCTCCCCAAATACGTGGCTTATAGGGCATTTCGAGGGTATCGGGCATGTGTGCCGCAAACGAAACATCAAGAATCGCTACATCCACACCTTGAGCATCCACAATATCTAAAACCGTAGAAGTTAAATAACCTGTTTGCCAACCAATTGCAGAACCCGGTTCAAGAATTACTTCGATATTATATGTATTTCTAAGGCGTTTGATGATTGAAATGAGGTGCTCATGATTATAACCTTCACGCGTCATTAAGTGGCCACCGCCGAGGTTTAACCATTTTACTTGATGAAGTAAATCGCCAAACTTTTCTTCGATGTGCACAAGCGTACGTTCGAGTGTGTAAGAATCGTTTTCACAAAGTGTATGTGAGTGTAAGCCCTCAATTCCTTCTGGAAGTTCTTTTCCTAGTAAATCACGTGTAATACCTAATCTCGACCCAACAATACAAGGGTTATACATATCGGTTTCAACTTCCGCATATTGTGGATTTATTCTAATTCCACACGAAATTTTACGCTCAAAGCCTTGAACTTTATCTTTAAATTGATTCCACTGATTCAAGGAATTGAAAGTTATATGACTGCTATACTGCATGATTTCATCGAATTCATGTGGTTTATAGGCAGGGGCGTAAGTATGCGATAAACAACCCATTTCTTCAACGATTAGTCTTGCTTCATTGAGTGAACTGGCAGTTGCTCCTGATAAATACTGTTTCACCATCGGGAAAGTGGCATACATTGAAAACCCTTTTAAGGCAACAATAATATGGGCACCCGATTCATTCTGGACACGATTTAATAATTCAAGATTTCGGCGTAAAAGTCGTTCTTCAAGAACATAACACGGCGAAGGAATTTTAGAAATATCTATAGACATTTTTTAATGCAAAATGGATAATTTAAAATGATAAATACTTTGAAACGTATTTTTGTTTTACAAAATTACTCATTAAATATCAATCAATAACAAAAAAATAGCCCGAACAAGGTTGAGCGGGCTATTGTTGTGGAATAATTTAGTAACATTGGGAAAGGTAGAGAAATAGCATACCCTGTCTCTATGAGAATAGACTATTATTTATAAAATTGTTTATACAAGTATCTAATCATCAAGTTTAAAAAAGACAGGAATGGTGAATTTAACTCTTACGTTTCTTCCATTTTGCTTTCCTGCAATCCATTTTGGCATGAGTTTTACCACACGGATGGCTTCTTCATCACAACCAAATCCAATACCTTTCATGGTCTCAATGTCGGTAATACTACCATCTTTTTCAACAATAAAACTCAAAAATACTTTGCCTTGAATATTTGCACGTTGAGCCGCAGATGGGTACTTCAGATTTTTACTCAAAAACTTATACATTTCATTGTTTCCACCTATAAATGAAGGCTGAACCTCAACCGTAAGAAATGCAGTATTATCTTCTTCTGGAAGCTCAATAATTGCTTTTTCGGTAGTTTTTATTTCAGTTGGAGGAGCCGCCGCAATTTCATCTGTTTCTACGCCATCTTGTGTTTTATTACTAATAATGGCATTTTCCATTGAATTATAGTCAGGAGGAGGTATTTCATTATCAGTTTCTTCAACAACTTCTGGTACTAAAAAGGCAATACTCTTTACTTGCTCAACTGGCTTTGGAGGTTCTTCTTCCTTCGGTTTTTCTATTGCTGGTAATGGTTCATCTGGCAGTCTTTGAGCATTCAGGTCGACTGTTACTATATCCTCTGTTTTGTCTTTTTGGCGGGCAAAAATAAAGTTTGTAAGCAACATTAACCCGAAACAACCAACGCCAATAAATAATGCACGATTAAGGTTTTGAGAGTAATTCGTACGAATCTCGTAGGCTCCATAATCTTTGTTTCGTTGTTCAAAAACTATATCATCAAGTGTGCTAGGTACGAGGGTAGCAATAGAGGCTTCCCTATGAGTGTGAGATTTCATGATTTTGAAAGTTTAAGTTGAACATTTGTAGTTTTACTGGACTACATTGCAATGTTAAGCAACATTTTTGAACTGTGCAAGGAAAGATAAATAAATATTTAGACAAATGTTTAAATATTTATTTGTTGTAATAAAAAAGGGCACAATTGCTATAATAATTAACGAATTGAGCCCTTTTAATGGAAGTAAGTATGTCTATAAACTATCATAAAAAGCCAATACCTTGGCTATGTCAATATCGTTTTTGAATGAAAGGTTTTCTTTCTTGATATATTCTTCAACTTGTGCCTTTTTGTCTTCCAAGGCATCAATTACGGAACCTTTTTTTAATCTTACTTTTACTAAAGAATTATCAGCTTTACGAATAAAGTATTGAGAGTTGTCAATGTATGAATCATAGCGGCGGTCGGAACTATATCCACCCTGATAATTAGCTTTCAGAACATTCTTACTTACATATTTGAGTAAAGATGATTTGTTTTTATAAAGTACCATTAAAAAGCAGACTGGTACAGTTCCTCCGTCGGCTTTTAAATTTTCAACCTTTACAAAAGGATAATTAATGCTTTTGGCTGCATCATTGATGGTAAAAGCGGTAATCTGATTAGGGAAAATAATGATAGAATCGCCTTGCGGACGCTTCATCATAAGCTCTTTGGTATGAGTATTATACTTGAGTAAATGTGTTTTCGTGCCTGTACTTCCATTTATGAATAAAAGCGTTCCAGTGAGCCATTCGTCAATAAAATAGGGGGTTCCTTGCATTCCTTCATAACGAAGATCATAAGTTCTGACTACGCCAGTTCCACCGCCCATTTCTTCATTTTTTTGCAAAGAATTATAAATCATAGCCGATTGAATTGAAACATCGGGTTGATTATTATTGGTATTTGATTGCTTTTTTTCTTCGGTTTTATTTTGGGCTAATACCTTTGAAGAAAGGAGAATAATAAAGAAAATTACTTTTTTCATCAGTTTAGGTTTGTTTTCTAGGTAAAGATAATTACAAAAAAATATAATACATTTAGGTCTTAAACGAATGTAGTTGTATTCCAAGTTTTAAACGCAATATTGATTCATTTGTTTTGTTGCTTTCATACTTACACAAATAATGAACAATTGAAACTTACTAAAATAAAACGGAGTTGTTTAAGCCAAAGCACTTTAATAAATGTTTGTAACAACCATGACTTTAGACTTAAAATTCTTGCGAGAAAAATTCGGGACAATGTTTGAGGTGGGCCTCTTACAGGAAATTATAGAATATGGTAATTATATGAAGGTTGAAGAAGGATACATACTGATGCGTCCTGGAGGATTTATTCGTTCGGTACCGATTTTGTTGAGTGGTTCAGTAAAAATAGTAAGAGCCGATGCAGATGGTAAGGAAGCATTATTGTATTATTTAGGTGAAAAAGATTCATGTGCCATGTCGCTGACCTGTTGTTTAAATAGCCGTCAAAGTGAAATTAGTGCCATCGCCGATTCCCCAACTGAATTTATTTCTTTACCAGTACAGAAAATAGAAGAATGGATGTCGAAATATTCTTCTTGGAAAGAATTTGTGTTCATGACCTACCAAAGAAGATTCGATGATTTGCTCACGGCCATAGACCAAATTGCTTTCATGAAATTAGATGAGCGATTGATAAATTTATTGAAAAAGAAATCGGCCCAATGTAATTGTAATACATTTAACGTAACGCACGAAGAATTGGCCAATGAATTATCAACCTCAAGAGAGGTAATCTCAAGATTATTGAAACAACTCGAACGCCTTGATAAAGTCAAATTATCCAGAAATAAAGTTGAGTTGGTATAATTTATCGAAATGATGCTACAAATCATATCTTTTTTCTAAAACATAGTCCAGAATCATATTTTTTCTGGGCTATGTAACAATTATCACGGAATACCCCTTCACTAAAAAATACTTTTGTAGTGTAAATAACAAAATCACTACAAAATGAACTCTACAGAAATATTTGGTTTTTCGGCATCAATCCTAATCGGTGTTAGCTTAGGTCTTATTGGAGGCGGCGGGAGTATTCTCACATTGCCCGTATTAGTGTATCTGCTTCATATAAGTCCAGTTACCTCAACCGCTTATTCTTTGTTTGTCGTTGGGACTACATCGTTGGTTGGGTCGGCGAGTTTTATGCGTAAATCGCTTGTAAATTATCGTGCGGCTGTTGTGTTTGCCATTCCTTCATTTACAACTGTTTTTTTAACTCGCAAATATTTAGTACCTGCCATTCCCGACCCAATTATTAGTTTTTCGGGTGTTGAAGTATCAAAAAATGTAGGTATTATGGTGTTTTTTGCTCTGATTATGTTAGCGGCATCTTATTCAATGATTAAAAGCAAAAAGGAAGAAAGTGCGAATGAAACGGTAGAACTGAAATTCAATTATCTAATGATTGCCCTTGAGGGTGGTGTTGTTGGAATTCTAACAGGAATCGTTGGAGCAGGTGGTGGATTTTTGATTATTCCTGCTTTGGTTTTATTTGCTCGTTTGCCCATGAAAATGGCGGTTGGAACTTCATTATTAATCATTGCTGCTAAATCTCTCATTGGCTTTGTAGGTGATTTATCGAATATGGAAGTAGATTGGAAATTTCTTATCTCATTTACTGCCCTTTCGGTTGTCGGCATCTTTTTAGGCTCGTATTTATCGAAATTCGTTCCGGGCGAAAAACTTAAAAAATCATTCGGTTGGTTTGTGCTCGTCATGGGTATTTATATCATATCAAAAGAAATCTTTTTCAAATAATAAATCTTCGAATCAAAATTAAACTATAAGAAATCATGTTTTTTCAACACGTATATGACAAATCATTGGCTCAAGCGAGCTACTTTATTGGCTGCCAAAAAGCTGGTGTTGCCCTTGTAATCGACCCGAAAAGAGATATTGATACCTATCTCGAAATTGCCAAGCAAAATAATATGAAAATCACCCACGTGACAGAAACGCACATTCATGCTGATTTTCTTTCTGGGGCAAGAGAATTGGCTGCGGTTACGGGTGCTCAACTCTACTTATCAGATGAAGGTGGTGAAGGATGGGAATATGAGTTTGAACACGTTGGGCTAAAAGATGGCAGTATTTTTTATGTTGGAAACTTAAAACTAGAAGTTTTACATACACCAGGGCATACGCCAGAAAGTATTAGCTTCTTACTTACTGACCAACCTGCAAGCCCTGAGCCAGTGATGTTGTTTACGGGCGATTTTGTTTTTGTAGGAGATGTTGGTCGCCCTGATTTATTAGAAAAAGCCGCAGGTGTGGCGGGTACAAAAGAAGCAGGTGCTTTAGAAATGTATAAATCAATTCAGCGTTTCAATGCCTTACCCGATTTCTTGCAAGTTTGGCCAGGACACGGAGCAGGTTCGGCATGTGGAAAAGCATTAGGTGCAGTGCCAAGTTCGACAGTTGGATATGAGAAAATCAGAAACTGGGCATTCCAGTATGAAGATAATAAAGATGGATTTGTACAGTACCTACTAGCTGACCAACCTGAACCACCAAAGTATTTTGCCATGATGAAGCACTTGAATAAAGTTGCTCGTCCGCTACTGACAGAAGTACCACAACAGAAAAAGTTAAGTGCAGAAGAAGTAAAGGAAGCAATGGCAAAAGGTGTAAAACTCATAGATACACGTAATAAGATTGATTTTGCTGCTGGCTACGTACCTGGTAGTATCAATATTCAAGGAAACAATTCTTTTGCTACTTGGATGGGTTGGTTTGTGAACTACGAAGAGCAATTTATGTTGGTAGCTTCGGAGTCCCAAATTGAAGACCTTACCCGTAAATTAATGCGTATAGGTTTAGATAACGTTTTGGGGTATATTACAGATGTTGGCAATTTAGGGCTTGAACTTCAAAAAAGTGATGTCATCGGAATGGATGAGTTTAAGACCTATTTAGACCGTGAAGATACCCAAATAATTGATTTGAGAGGTGTTGCCGAATACAATACAGGCCACATACAAGGTGCAGAAAATGTATTTATTGGTACAATTCTACAAAATCTTGATAAAATAAGTAAAGACAAACAAATTGTTATTCATTGTCAAGGTGGAGATAGAGCCGCAATCGGTCATTCAGTGCTTGAAAGAGCGGGCTTTAAAAATATCAAAAATTATTCTGCAGGTATGAATGAATGGGTGAATAAAGGTAATCCAGTAGGAACTTCAGTTGCTGAAGCCATAGCTCAGTAAATTGTTTGAGGTTGTGGTGCGGAACTTCAGATGCTTCGTTCCGCAACTTCATTCGTGGAGTTTCCACGTTTAATTAGTGTAAAAATAATTATTGCTTTGGCAAAACTTTGAATTTCAAATTTGTAAAGCAGTATTTTAGAGGTTTAGAGAATGTAAAAACACGAATTGATGATTCGTGTTTTTTTATGATTGAGGTAATTAATGCATAGATTCAAAAAAGTGAAAATATTTTCGGTATGTAACATTTGTCACTTTTTAGGCTTCTCAAATCGTCGATATTTGTTGTATAAATATTAAAAATACAATAAACGCACATGAACATGTTTGAATTTTTGAAACCTAAAAAAACGTATGAAAATGTATCTGCAACAGATTTTAGAAAGTTGATTTCTGAAAATCCAGATGCGATAATTCTTGATGTACGTACTCCTGCTGAATTTAGTCAAGGAGCGATTAAAGGGGCAGTAAATATGGATATTATGGAGGCTGATTTTGGTACTAAAGTAGCGAAACTCGATAAATCAAAAACATATTTAGTTTACTGTAGAAGTGGAAATAGAAGTGGAAGTGCTTGCAGTTCAATGCGTACTGAAGGCTTTGATAAAGTTTATAATCTTGCAGGTGGTTTAATGAACTACTAAAATCTGATACAAACCATGAAAAATTTAATAGTTGATTGGGATTTTCTAAGGTTACTCCGACTAGGTATAGGTTTATGGCTTGGTTTTCAGGCAATCGCTGAAAGTCAGTTGATTGTGGGAGTAATGGCAGCTTTATTTTTGCTCCAAGCCATTTTTAATATTGGTTGTGCAGGCGGTGCTTGCAATACGCCAAGGATTCGTGCAAATCATAAGCATTTAATTAAAGAAGAAGTTTTTGAAGAAATTAAATAATAAGTCCAACATGAATACGACAGAAAAAAAAGAAAGTTTTGCAGATATCATTGGGGGTGATACACCAGTTTTAGTCGATTTTTTTGCTGAATGGTGCGGGCCATGTAAAATGATGTCTCCAATTTTACAAGACTTTGCTGCCGAAATGGGCAACCGAGTGAGAGTTCTCAAAGTAGATGTGGATAGAAATCCTGCACTTGCACAAAACTTCAGAATACAGGGCGTTCCGACTTTAATGCTTTTCAAAAATGGCGAAGCTAAATGGCGTCAATCAGGAGTATTACAGAAAAAACAATTAGAACAAATAATTAATCAATTTGCTGGCTGATGAAAGAATTTTGGGATGCTCGATATAACGAAGAAACTTTTGCTTATGGAATAAACCCCAATGAGTTTTTTAAGGAAAATATAGATAAACTCCCAGTTGGAAATATTCTACTTCCTGCAGAAGGTGAAGGTCGAAATGCCGTTTATGCCGCCCGAAAAGGTTGGCAGGTAACGGCATTTGATTTTAGTGTTTCAGCAAAGATAAAGGCCATGAAATTGGCAGAAGAGCATGGTGTAAGTATTGATTTTAAAGTACTTGATGCCGCTAATTTCCAACCCGAGGCAAATATAAAATATGATGTGGTGGGACTTTTTTATGCCCATATTCCAGCGGAATTACGTTTGGAATTTCACCAAAAAATAGTTCAAGTAGTTAAAAATTTGGGTTATGTTATATTCGAAGCATTCCATAAAAACCAATTAAATTATCTCTCGGGCGGCCCAAAAGATGCTAAAATGTTATTTTCTAAAGAAGAATTAGAACAAGAGTTTGCGGGCTTAAAATTTCTTTCACTTGTAGATAAAGTAATCAACTTAGATGAAGGTTTATACCATCAAGGTCAAGGATATGTACTCCGAATGATTGCTACTAAGGCCTAATTTAATTTTATTGTTTTTTAAACTTAAATCGTCCCGAATTTAGAAAGAAATTTCACTCCTCATCGGTTAAAAATACCGACAATGAATCAAATTTTATTATCATTCAAATAAATTCTTCATCGCATAATTATTTTTATTAGCTTTTAGTATAACCGTTTTCCTTTGGTGAAATGAACAAGTAGTTATTTGTCATTTTTTTGTTGAATGTATTCTACATGTTTGTCAATTTCTTTTTATTTTACAGATTACTTATTTTTAGAGCTAATTTTGGAATTACCCTATGTATTTGGTGTCACAATATCTTTGGCCTAAACTTTTCCTCAATAATCATCTATTAATCAAATAAGGCTTGCCCATTTCCGTATTTAATAAATCTGAAACAAGTTTGACAAAATGATCATATTCAAATCTACCCTTTAAAAGAAAAATCCAATTTTATCAATAATATGTAACATTTGTTACACATATAGCCAATTGAACTAAATAACTTTGCTAGAACCGTAAAACACTTCGTATTAAAATGTCTAAAATCGAACCTGAGAAAGTCACCGCAAGGCTTACTAAAATTTTGTATTTGTTGAGTATCTTGATGCCACTGGCTCTTATTTTTATTCTGAGCATTGTTTACATTCAACTTTTTGGTTTTCCAGCCACTAAAACGAAAGAGGCCGAGGCTTCTCAAAAAGAGTTTGTAAAAATTGATAGTAATTTTGTTCAACTCTGGACGGCCCCATCGGAATGGCGTATGTCAAAACTCGACCCCGAGGAGCAAAAACTCATCAAGTATGGGAAAGAGCTCATTGCTCACACTGCTGATTATCTTGGCCCTAAAGGAAGCGTAAAACATATTTCAAATGGTATGAATTGTCAAAATTGTCATTTGAATGCTGGTACACAGCCTTGGGGAAATAATTACTTTGCTGTTCAGGCCAATTATCCTAAATTCAGAGAGCGTTCAGGAACAATTGAAAATCAAATCAAACGTGTAAATGATTGTTTTGAAAGGAGTCTCAACGGAAAGGCACTTGATTCTACAAGTCGAGAGATGCGTGCAATTTTAGCTTATATCAAGTGGATAGGTTCTGATGTGCCTAAAAAGATAACCCCAAAAGGAGCGGGTATTTTCAAACTTAAAGGTCTAAAAAGAGCAACAGACCCAGAAAAAGGTCGTATCGTTTACGAGCAAAAATGCCAAAGTTGCCATCAAGCAAATGGTGAAGGTATTTTAGCCGAAAATGGCAAAAATTATACCTATCCACCACTTTGGGGGCAACACAGCTACAATAACGGAGCAGGTTTATACAGAATTTCGAATTTTGCGGGCTATGTCAAATATAATATGCCTCTTGGTACAACCTACGAACGCCCACAACTGAGCGATGAAGAGGCTTGGGATGTTGCAGCTTTTGTAAATACGATGCCTCGACCTACCAAAGACCTTAGTAAAGATTGGCCAAGTATTGCAGGAAAACCTTTCGACCATCCTTTTGGCCCCTATGCCGACCCTTTCTCGGAGCAACAACACAAATATGGCCCATATAAGCCTATTAAAGAGTGGAAAGAAGCTCACAAATCAAAAAAATAATCAAACCCCTAATTTATTTTACAATGAAAATTTTTAAGTTCTTCGCACTTGTACTATTGGTTTCTTTGGTATCACAGTCTTATGCACAGAAAAAAACAAAAGAACACCGCATCGTTTTTCATCTTTCAACGCCTGATACATTGGCTTATCGTGCACTAACTAAACAACTTACCAATGTATTGGCTGTATGGCCTACCGCAAAAATAGAAGTAGTTGTGCATAACAAAGGCTTGGGTATGGTTTTGAAAGGGAAAAGTCAATTTGAGCCAGAAATTCAAAGCTTAGTTAATCAAGGTATTTCGTTTGCTGTTTGTGAAAACTCACTAAAACAACAAAAACTTACCAAAGAACAAATCTTTTCCCAAGCATCGTTTGTACCATCGGGTTTAGTCGAAATTGTTGAAAAACAAGAGGCGGGTTGGTCATATATCAAAGCAGGATTCTAAAACACTTAATCTTATGCAATCAAGAAGAAAATTTTTGCAATCGGGGCTTCTAGCTACTGCGGCGGCTGGAACTCCCAATGCTTTGATAGCTCACTCAAACGAAGAAAGTTTTACGAACAATATTGAAGGTTCATCAAAAAATGGCACAATAACTATTTTACAAACAACCGATGTGCACTGTCAGTTACATGCTCATGATGAACTTTTTTGGGAAAATAACCAACTTACATTCCGAAAATCAGGTGGATACGCCCATTTGGCTACTGCTCTCGATGTGATGAAAAAGGAGAATCCTGAAAATACCATTACACTCGATACTGGCGATATGTTTCAAGGCAGTATGCTTTCGGTAAAAACGAATGGGCAAGCATTTGTCCCCTTACTAAATGCTTTGAATTATGACCTTTATTTACCCGGAAATTGGGAAGTGGTTTATTATAAGAAAAATATGCAAAAACTCTTGGGCGGTTTATTAGGTCCTAAAGTTTGTGCAAATATGTATCATGATTTGGGCGATGGTAAGCGGGGAGATTTGATTTTTCAACCTTACCAAATTATGCATCGAATGGGGGTGAAGATTGGTTTTTTAGGCTATACTGACCCACTAGTCCCTTTAAGACAATCTCCGCTTTATAGTAAAGGAATTATCTATACCAAACCAGAAGAAAACCTTAAACAATATGTTGATATTCTGAAAGAACAAGAGCAATGTGATTTTATAATTATTCTTTCGCATCTTGGACTTTCGCAGCAAATTGCCTTGGGAAACCACCCTGATTGCCGCGGAGTTGACTATATTTTTGGAGCTGACACGCACGAACGCGTACGTAAACCCATTCAGGCAGAATATACCAAAATTGTAGAGCCGGGTGCTTTTGGCTCTTTTATTGGTCGTTTAGATTTAAAAGTTGAAAATGGGAAAATTACGGGTGAAAAATATCAGTTAATAGAAGTTAGTCCACAAAAATACCCTGCAAAGAAGGAAATTGTTGAGATTATCGACCAAATAGAAAAACCTTTTAAAGAGGAAATGAATAAAGTATTAGGTTATAGTACATTGCCTCTTTACCGAAATTTTGTGGTTGAAAATACCATCGACACAATGATTGTCGATGCTTTGAAGTGGAAAGTAAACGCCGATGTTGTTTTATCTAACGGCTTCCGTTTTTGTCCGCCCCGAACTGCTGGCAAAGAGGGTAAAGTGGCAATTACTGAAAGTTATTTACATGATATGTTGCCCGTAGATTCGCCAATTCGAACGGCAAAAGCTACAGGGCAACAGATTGCTGATTGGTTGGAAAAAGAACTTCAAAATGTATTTGCACAAGATGCTTCGAAACGTTTTGGTGGTTGGTTAATTCGCTTCAAAGGAATGCAGGTAGAATTTAAAGCCTTTGAAAGAGTTGGGCATCGCGTACAAAAAGTAACGATTGCAGGTGAACCACTTGATTTGACTAAAACTTATGTTTTATGTGCTTGCGAACGTGACGGAGACCCCGAAGATATGATTTGTCGAATGAGAGGAGTGAAAGAAGGGACTAATACTTCATTTACTTTACATTCGATTATGAAAGAGTATCTTCAGAAATTCTCACCGATAACGCCAACACTTCGGCATGATGCTAAAATTTTAGATGCCCCACAGGAGTTGCTAAGCCAAGTTTCTGGTGTTGATTATCAATTTGCCTAATTACTATCCTAAATCAAATATATTTAGCTGCATTAGATAGGTCATTCTCCTATATAATGCGGCTTTTTTGTTGTTTATTGAGTCTAAAAACCTTTCTTCAATGCCTACAAATAATTAATTCATAAAAAATTTAATACTTCTTCACCAATGTAACATTTGTCACGGATTAGCCTTCATTCAAGCGGTAGCTTTGTATCATAAAGTTTAAATTATGAGGAAAGTCAGACTATATGCAGTGTTATTGTCATTGTTTTTATTCGATTCTGTAACAAATGCTCAGGGTATTCATACACATCATGAAACAGAAAAAGATACAAATACTTTAAGTCATTTTTTTGAGAGAGGCCGATTTTATGGGCATGCACGTTCATATTTTTCTTCCACCACAAACAAAGGAAATTTAAGTGATTATTACGCTTGGGGCATGGGGGCTGGTATTGGCTATGAAACCCCTAAGTTTTTGAAATATTTTCAAGTGGGTTTAAGTGGCTTTTTTATGTTTAACCTAAAATCTTCTGACTTACAAAAAGCAGACCCCACAACTAATCAAGTGAATAGATATGAAGTAGGTTTATTTGATATCGAACGCCCAAATGACCATAAAGATTTAGACCGCCTTGAAGAACTTTTCGTGAAACTTCATCTCTCAAAGAAAACAAAAATTACCATAGGCAGGCAAATACCTGAAACTCCCATGATAAATCCACAAGATGGACGAATGCGGCCAACTTTGATAGAAGCAGCGGTTTTAGATGTGAATGAAGCGAAAAATCTGAATCTGCATGCAGAGTATATTTGGCGTTTTTCGCCACGCTCAACTGTTAGGTGGTTTGACGTTGGAGAAAGTATTGGGGTTTATCCAGTAGGTGTAGGAATTGATGGAAAGCCATCGCAATACAAAAATAATATTGAATCGGGTGGGGTGGGTGTTTTAGGAATAACCTATAAAAAGAATCAATGGAATCTTCAAGTATGGGATACCTACATTGATAATGTTCTGAATACTGCTATGCTGAAAACAGAATGGAAGTCGAGTACATCTGCCGGGAAAAACTGGTTTTTAGGTGGACAGTTTTTTCACCAAAATGCGGTCGGAAATGGTGGAAATGATAACCCAACAAAAGCTTATATAGCTGCAGAGAGTGCCTCAACGGTTTATTCTGCTCGTATTGGTCAACAAGCTAATAAATTCGATTGGTTTCTGAATGGTACCCGAATTACTGCCCAAGGTCGATATTTATTCCCGAGAGAGTGGGGGCGTGAGCCCTTCTATACCTTCATGCCTCGTGAACGTAATGAGGGATTTGGTGATGTAAAAGCCGTAACGATAAATACATTTTTCAAACCTCAAAAGAACATTAAAATCGAGCTTAGTGGAGGCTATTTTCAGTTACCAGATGTGAAAAATTATACGCTAAATAAATACGGAATGCCTTCTTATTCACAAGTAAATTTAGGAATTACCTACCAATTCGAGCATTTTTTGAAGGGTTTAAATGCACTTCTTTTGGTCGTTCGTAAAGATGAAGTTGGTCAAACTTACCAAAATGACCGATACATTATTAACAAAGTAAATATGACGCACTTAAATTTTATAATCAATTATCACTACTAATACAAAACATGAAACAGATTTTTGAATTTATTCTCCAACCTTGGCCGTGGTATGTGGCTGGCCCTTTGATTGGTCTAACAGTTCCGACCTTATTATTGATTGGCAATAAATCTTTCGGTATTTCCTCATCTCTTCGTCACGTTTGTGCTGCTTGTATTCCAGCCAATATTCCATTCTTTAAGTATGATTGGAAAAAAGAAATCTGGAATTTAGTATTTGTTGCTGGGGTATTTTTGGGTGGAATGATTGCCACTCATTTCCTCGAAAATCCAAATGATTTTGTACTTTCAGAAGCCACGATTGCTGATTTAAAAGCCCTTGGAATTAAGGATTTTTCTGGACTGATGCCTGCCGATTTGTTTTCGATTGAAACGCTTTTTTCAGTAAAAGGACTGCTGTTTTTTGTTTTTGGTGGATTTTTAGTTGGTTTCGGTACTCGCTATGCGGGGGGCTGTACTTCTGGCCATGCCATCATGGGGCTTTCTAATTTACAATTACCTTCCTTGTTAGCTACTTGTTGTTTCATGGTAGGAGGTTTTACGATGACGCACCTGATTATGCCCTATATTTTTAAATTATTTTAATACTTCGAAAAACTAAAAGAAATGAAAGATTTTCAAAACGCACAAGTTATTGCAGAACCGTTTGTTTGTGAAGCTCCCAATGATATGAAAAAGGCTGAATCGTGGAGCGATAATATTAAATATTTAATTGTGGGAATTATGTTTGGAATCGTATTCGTAAAAGCAGAAATTATTTCTTGGTTTAGAATTCAAGAGATGTTTCGGTTGCAGAGTTTCCACATGTATGGCGTAATTGGAAGTGCGGTGATTGTAGGCATGATTTCAGTATTTTTAATTAAAAAATTCAATATCAAGACCATTGCTGGTGAAACAGTAGAATTTCACCCAAAGAAGTTTCAAAAAGGACAAATCTATGGTGGTTTGATTTTTGGATTAGGTTGGGCAATCACTGGAGCGTGCCCAGGTCCATTATTTGCCCAAATCGGTAGTGGATTTGTAGTTGTATTAGTCACTCTTTTGAGTGCTGTTGCAGGTACTTGGGCATACGGATATTTCAAAGATAGATTACCTAACTAAGTATTTTCTGAGAAGAAATAATCCCAAAATAGAGTCACCCCGACTTTTGTAAGAAATTCTCATTAGGGAATTCCATCTATTTAAACGGATAAGTATTTTGGCATAAACAAATTTGACTTTACTCTAAACTTATAGTTTAACTAAAGTCAAATTTGTTTTTATAATGGATTCCGTCAGTTAAAACTAACGGCAATAAAAGATGCTTTTTCTTAATTAATTTTACAAAATTGAAATATATTTTATATTTCATTTAGGCTGAATGCATAAAATAATATCCTGCGATTTGGTTAAAAGATGTGCCATTAGGCACTAAATATCGGTAGAAAGGAATTTCGTGTGCCGTAGGTACGAAACAGTCAAAAGGATTGCATATTATTACTACATTCTAACGAGAGCCAATAGCTAATTTTAAGCCCTTAAAGGGGCAAGTTTAACCCAAAATGATGTGCGTTTAACATGAATTTCATTAGCCTTTCATGAATATTGATTATATTGGCTATATGAAAGAACTCTTCGACTACTTCGATAAATTTTTAAAATTATCTGCCGAAACTCAGAATATTTTGGCAGGTGTTTGTAGCACCGCTTTTCTTAAAAAAAATGAGCTATTGCAGCCCATCGGGCATACCTGTAAGACAATCTACTTCGTGCAATCGGGCATTGCTAGGATATTTTATTACAAAGATGGTGTTGATATTACCGAAAGCTTTGCTTTTGCAGGAAATATCATTGTGCGGGTTGAAAGCCTTTTTACTGGAAAACCTTCTAAAAAAGCGATTCAAGTATTAGAAGATTCTGAAATCATTGCCATTAATGCAACCAAACTCTTTAAGCTCTATGATGAATATCCATCAATCGAACGCCTTTTTCGATTGATTTTTGAAAATGGTTATGTAGAAACTGTTAATCGAATTGAAAGTATTCAATTTCATACGGCAGAAGAACGCTATTTAAGTCTTTTAAAACAAACTAATATTGTTCAGAAAATTCCCCTCAAACACATTGCTTCTTATTTAGGCATCACGCAAGTATCATTAAGCCGAATTCGTGCTTCAATTAAATGATTATTTAACATTTGTTAAAGGAAAAGTTATCGCACTCCATGAACTTTGTTGAGTCAAGTAAACTCAAATTTTAGAGGTTAGACTATGTAAAATGATATAATTATCGTTTACAAATCGCCTCTCTTTTATTCATGGAAAAGGTAAAGTTAGGTATGAAGGAAAACTGGCAACAGTTTACTTTACTGGTTATTATCAATGCATTTGTTGGTGGAATGATAGGGCTTGAGCGTTCGATTTTTCCACTTTTAGCTGAAAAAGAATTTAGCGTAGCTTCCCAAACGGCTGTTTTATCGTTTATTGTTGCTTTTGGTTTGACAAAGGCGGTTTGTAATTATTTTACTGGCCGATTAGCCAATAGAATTGGTCGAAAAAACTTGCTTGTTATTGGCTGGGTTTTCGCATTGCCGATTCCTTATATACTCATTTATGCCGATGCTTGGGCGTGGATTGTGCTTGCAAATATACTATTAGGAATCAATCAAGGGCTAACTTGGAGCATGGCGGTAGTCATGAAGATTGACCTTGTGGGGCCACAAAAACGAGGCTTAGCCGTTGGTATTAATGAGTTCGCTGGGTATTTATCAGTCGGTTTGGTTGCTTTCCTAACTGGGTATATTGCTCAAACTTATGGTGTCAGACCTTATCCATTTTATATGGGTATTGTTTTTTCTTTTTTGGGGTTATTTCTTTCAGCTCTGTTTGTAAAAGATACGCATTTACACGTGAGTAGTGAAAGTATTAAGAGCCATATACCAGCTTTAAATAATGTTTTTTTAGATACATCTTTTCTGAATAAATCTCTTAGTGGAATCACACAGGCTGGTTTAGTGAATAATCTTAATGATGGAATGGTTTGGGGACTTCTACCAGTTGTTTTAAGCATCAAGCATTTCACCATTACTGAAATTGGCATCTTATCGGCGGTTTACCCAACTACTTGGGGAATTAGCCAACTTTTTACTGGAAAGCTTTCAGATATTTATTCAAAGAAAAAACTACTATTTATGGGGATGTTAGTTCAAGCAATAGCGATTGTTGCACTCTTAAAGGCAGAAACATTTACGCATTTTTCATTAATTGGGCTGAGTTTAGGCTTAGGAACAGCACTCGTGTATCCGACATTTATTAATGCCATTGCCGATTTTACTCCACCCAAACAAAGGGCAGAAAGTTTAGGCGTTTTTAGATTTTGGCGTGATGCTGGCTATGCAATAGGTGCGTTATTTACAGGAATAATCGCTGATATTTTAGGGCTTGATTACTCAATATTTTTGATTGGATTTATTACGCTATTATCGGCTATCATAGTTTGGATGAGAGTAGAAGATAAAACATTAGATGTATCATGATAATTAAAAAGCCCTACCATTATTCATTATTGGTAGGGCTTTAGTTTATCAATTAGATAAAATGTATCGAATTAATATTCGTGGGGTAACTCAATATTTACTTGCTCATTCCAAGGTAAACCATGAATATTAAGTTGCTCCATGAATGGGTCTGGATTAAGCTCTTCACAGTTCCAAACACCAGCTTTTTGCCAATCAGCATTTGTAAGCATCAACATCGCTCCAATCATCGCAGGTACGCCCGTTGTGTATGAAACCGCTTGTGCTTTTACTTCTTTATAACATTCAGCGTGGTCGCAGTTATTCCAAACGTAATAAGTTTTCTCTTCACCATCTTTGATTCCTTTAATTTGGCAACCAATAGAAGTTTGTCCTGTATAATTTTCGCCCAAAGTATCAGGAGCAGGTAATACCGCTTTCAAAAACTCAAGTGGAACAATATCCATACCATTGAATTTCACAGGGTCGATGCGAGTCATACCTACATTTTGAAGTACTTCAAGGTGCGTAAGGTAAGCTTGACCGAATGTCATCCAGAATCTTGCACGTTTCAATGTTGGGAAATTCTTTACCAATGATTCTAGTTCTTCATGGTATAAAACATAAGATTCTTTTGGTCCAATATTTGGATAATCAATTGGCTTATGAATCGACATTGGTGGAATTTCTACCCACTCGCCATTTTCCCAGTAACGTCCGTTTTGAGTAATTTCACGGATATTAATTTCAGGATTAAAGTTAGTAGCAAATGCTTTACCATGATTTCCTGCGTTACAGTCGATAATATCGAGGTAATGCATTTCATCAAATTGGTGTTTATTGGCATAAGCACAGTAAACTTGCGTTACGCCTGGGTCAAATCCACAACCCAAAAGTGCCATCAAACCTTTCTCTTTGAAACGGTCTTGATAAGCCCATTGCCAGCTATATTCAAATTTTGCTACGTCTTTTGGCTCGTAATTAGCAGTATCGAGGTAGTGTACGCCAGTTTCCAAACACGCATCCATAATAGTTAAGTCTTGGTATGGCAATGCCACATTGATAACCATTTTGGGTTGGAAACTATTGATTAATGCTACTAATTCGGGTACGTTATCGGCATCTACTTGTGCCGTTTGGATTTTTACACCGTGCATTTCCTCAATGTCAGCGGCAATTTTATCGCATTTTGATTTTGTACGACTTGCCAACATGATTTCGGTAAATACTTGGGAGTTCATCGCACATTTATGAGCGACAACGCTGCCGACTCCACCGGCACCAATGATAATAACTTTCGACATTCTTTATTGATAAGTGAATGATTGAGTGATAGAATGAGAGTATTAGATAGTTTCTAATTCATTCATCAAAATAAACTACAAAGATACGACTTGAAACAGTAATGAGCGTATAAAACGTTAAGGTTTTTTGCAGGAAGGGGTTACCGTTTAATAAATTTAACTTGAGAGAGAAATTTTTTTTTCCTAAATTCGTTAATAGTATAAAATGGATAAAGTAGATTTTATACTTGTTACTTTTGCTGATACTTACGTCCAAATATAAATTCCATATAAACTATATTTTGAATCGCCATGCAAAGAACAGCAAAATCAGCATCACAAATGAAGTACGCTGAATTATTATTAATCAGCGGATTGACGCTCGCGGTAGCTATCGGCCTGTATTTTACCAATGTGAGACTTTGGTAATAGTAATCGTTTTATTTCCTTTTCTAATTTAACTATAAAAGCAAAAATCCCCGTCAGAAAACGGGGATTTTTTTATTATCATTCAAGTAGCTAAATCTTAAGCAAGGGCGGCTACACCCGGAAGTGTTTTTCCTTCCATGTATTCGAGTAATGCACCACCACCCGTTGAAACATAAGAAACACGGTCGCCGAAGCCAGCATTATTAATAGCAGAAGCAGAATCTCCACCACCAATTAACGAAAACGCTGCATTTTCTTCAGTGGCTTTCACTACTGCCTCAGCAATAGCATTCGTACCATTTGCAAAGTTCGGGAATTCAAATACACCCATCGGGCCATTCCAAAGAATAGTTTTTGATTTCAGTAAAGTTTCAGTAAAGATTTTTACTGTCTCTGGGCCGATATCTAAACCTTCCCAACCATCAGGAATTTGGCCAGTAGCTACCGTGATACGATTTGCATCATTTGAGAATCCATCAGCACAAACATTATCTACAGGCATGATAAGGTTTACACCTCTTTCTTTTGCCTTCTCAATTAATTGAAGAGCTAATTCTTGCTTATCGGCTTCTAAAAGCGATTTGCCAATAGCACCACCTTGAGCTTTTGTAAAAGTATAAGTCATACCACCACCAATGATGAGGTTATCAACTTTATCCAACAAACGTTCAATTAATAAGATTTTGTCAGAGATTTTTGCACCACCCATAATAGCCGTAAACGGACGCTCAGCGTGATTTAAGATTTTCTCTGCATTTTCTACTTCGGCTTGCATTACATACCCACAAACACGGTCTTCAAAGAATTGGCCGATAATAGCCGTTGAAGCGTGTGCACGGTGTGCAGTACCGAAAGCATCATTTACCCAAACATTACCTAATTTCGATAATTTCTCGGCAAATTCTACATTTCCTTTTTCTTCTTCTTTATAAAAACGAAGGTTCTCTAATAATAAAACCTCGCCTGGTTGTAGGCTTCCAGCTTGTTCTGCAGCTGATTCGCCAATGCAATCATCAGCAAATTTTACTTGTAAGCCCAAAATAACAGAAAGTGGGTTTACTAAGTGTTTTAATGAATATTTTTCGGTCGGACCATCTTTCGGACGCCCTAGGTGCGACATTAAGATACAAGAACCACCATCTTTCAAGATTTTCTTGATAGTTGGAATCGTTGCAGTGATACGCGTGTCATCAGTGATTTCGTACTTTTCATTAAGAGGTACGTTGAAATCAACTCGAATTAGGGCTTTTTTGCCCGAAAAATCATAAGTGTCTAAGGTTTTCATTCAATAATGAATAATTAAGTGAATGGGTGCTTGAGCAAATGAGTAAATTTACTCATTTTTTGCGGCTCAAACGTAATAAGAGGCTTTTTGAGAATCTTTTACAAATATAAATTTTCTTTTTACTTTATTCGTGAAATTCTACTACGATTCTTTAGTTATTTAGTGAAAAAACATGAAAAAATCATATTTTTTCTTTGCTAAATAAAATCTCGTTTTTATAGTTTGACAACTTTTATCTTCACTGTGTCGTCTTTATCTTTAGATTTGAAAATATTTTCAAAATGATGAAGTTAAAAATTTTATTTTCTCTGCTCATATTTAGTAGTTGTGTCGAGGCATTTGCTCAAGAAGAAGACGAATATTTTAAGCCTTTGAGCAAAAGGAAAGATATGCCCAATAGTACATATAAGAATTTGGATAGAAAATATCATAGCTTGTATGTAAGCATTGAAGGAGGATTTAAATTAAATTATTCTTCGTTCAATAATACAATGAATAACCTGCTTGGAAATCAGAATAATAATGATTTCTCTTGGGGTGCTACATTAGGTTATAATTTTGATAACCGTTGGTCGGCCGAAACTGGTTACATGAAAAATCCAGTATATTTTATACAGTCTGTTGCCTCTGGTAGGGGAGTCCCTTTTACTTACAGAATTGGTACTGCACTAGATGCTATTCCGTTGAGATTTAAGTATAGAGTTTTTATGCTTGATGCTGTTACCAAGTCAGCAGGCTTATTTATAGGTGCGGGAGTTTTACTCAATGCTAATACCAAAGAACGCTTAATCTATGAGCGAAGTTTTACGGGTGTTTCTGGTAGTAGGGTTAAACCTGACACTATTCGCCTTACCTCTGCATCGTATATAACCAAAAAACTTTCTACTTCTCTCGAAATTAATGCTGAGTTACAAGGTCGAGTAGCCAATGGTTTTTATATTAGCTTATACAGTAGAGCTTATATTGCCCCCAATGCGGGTTTACGTTCTGATTTGGTTTACTATCAGAATTCGAATAAAATTGCAGAAGCAACGCAGTCATTGAAAGGAATAAGTTATAATTTTGGGTTGTTATTGAGATTAGACCTCGCAAGAGGTTATCGCTATCAAAGTCAAGTTGAATAATTCCTAAAGGTCGATATCAAAAGCTCGACCTTCCAACGTAATAAATGAATCCTAAAGTAATCATCGTTAATCGCCATTATCCACCAAACCCCGGCATTACGGGTGAGTCTGCTTGGGATTTAGCTAAATATTTAATCGAAAAACATCAAGTTGATGTAGAAATTGTAAATATTGATGGTAGTGATGATGGAGGAGGGGCGAAGCGTGAACCGGTTGGGAATCTACACACACTTCATAGTACTTACAAAGGGAAAAACAAAATTTTGAAGCAATTAGCTAGTTTATTAGATGGGCGAATGCTTATTCAAAAAGCTAAGAGCATAGATGCAAATGCTCCAATAATTGTCATGACAAGCCCACCGCTTTTGCCTTTCTGGGCATCAATGTTGCTCCGTAGCGGTAAATGGGCACTTTGGTCGATGGATTTATTTCCTGAAGCCTTTGTAGCCATCGGAATGATTGCCGAGAAGAATCCTTTGTATCAATGGTTTTTAAGAAAAACTTACCAATTTGCTCCACAAAAACTCATTGCTTTAGGCCGAAAACAGGCTACTTTTTTAGAGAAACAGTATAAAAAAACTTTAGATACCACCATTCTTCCATGTGGTGTAATTTTTCATCAGACTTATGAATCGTTAAAACCATTTTGGCGAAATGATGATGAAAAGATTTATTTTGGATACTGCGGAAACTTGAATGATGCTCATAATGAACACTTCTTGTTAGAATTTATCAAAGCCTTAAATCCAACCAAGCATCACTTGATTTTAGCTTTATATGGAAAAAAAGCCCAAAATATTATTGATTTTGCCCAAAATCGTTCGGGTATTACTATTGTCTCCAATGTGCCTCGCAGTCAGTTAAACTTTTTAGATGTTCACTTAGTAAGTTTAATTTCAAAATATACACATTTGATGATACCTTCAAAAGCGGTTAGTGCTGTAGCAGCTGGTGGAGCTATCTTATTTTGTGGAAGTCAAGAAAGTGATAATTGGGATATGCTACAAGATGCGGCTTGGTTGATTAGAGAAGACAAAGATTTAAGTGAACAGATATGTGATTTTTTGAAGAATTTATCGACCGAGGATTTAGCTATTAAAAAACAAAATGCTCAAAGATTAAATACTGATTTACAACAAAATGTATTGAAAGCTTATGATGAAATTGCTGCTTTTGTAAAACAAGTTCCCTGATTTCGTGGTTAGGAAACTTGTTTTATCAGATTTCTATAAACTTCCAAATATTTTTCAATCACCACTTCTTCTGAATAATTTTCAAGTACTTTTCTACGGGCATTTTTTGATAATTCCTCTTGATTGGCTTCGAATAGTACCCAATTAATTCCTTCAGCCAAACTTTCTGCTGATTTGTATTTGGCTAAGAATCCATTTGGCTGCATTTGGCTTTCAATCATTTCTGGAATTCCACCTACTTCAAAACCAACTGCGGGTGTACCACAAGCCATCGCTTCCATGATTGTATTTGGAAGATTTTCTTGAATTGAAGAGGTAACAAAAACATCTGCCGCCGAATAAATCGAAACAATTTGGTGTACATCAGAAATTCTGCCCAAAGCGTGTGCTTTAAATGGTAATTTTTGAATGGTTTCGGCTTCGCTTTCGCCTAAAATTACTAATTCAATGTCTTCATGATTCGCATTATTGGCTTTTAAGATTTCGAGTGATTTCTGAAAATAACTAAATCCTTTCCAAATAACCGATACTTTGGCTGCTACAAAAAGTATTAATTTTTTATCAGTTGGTAAACCCAATTTCTCTCTTGATTTAATTTTCTCTTGTGGAGAAAAAAGATGAATATCCAGCGGGTTTGGAATAGCTTTCACTTCAAAATCTTTGAATAAACTACTTTTTTTAGCTCTATTACTTAACCACTGGCTACAACCTATTATCGTGATTGTATCCTTTAAGCTTGATTGAGTATTTGTCCCTAAGCCGTTCCCTGAGCGAAGTCGAAGGGAATGGCTCCCGAAAGCTTCACTTTTTCTTTGCCAAACCGTATGCGATAAATCATTTGGCGATGGATGCTTAAGGTAAGAAGTGCAATTACCACAACTTTCTTGATAGTGTTCACAATCTCCGCTATGATGACAACCACCTGTAAAAGCCCACATATCGTGCAATGTCCAAACAATGGGTTTATTGAGAGCAAATAACTTTTCAAGTGAATGAATAGAAAGAAATCCAAAATTCGCCCAATGTAAATGAATAATATCTGCCTCTTTTACAAGTGGATGTTGAGAAATATCAATTCCAGAAACTGCTGTTGAAAAAGCAAATCGTACTTCTTTATTTTTCTCAAATAATTTAAAATGTAGTCGTTCTCTCACAAAACGCTCAAAGGCTAATTTTTTTTGAATCCATGAGGTAACTATGGCTTTGACATTCTTATTTTCTCTTTTCTTTTCTTGTACCAACATTGTTGCTTCGATTCCATCTAAAGAATTGAGCGTATTAAGTAATCTGAGGCAGGCAATTGCTGCTCCACCCATAGCATCGTCGGTATTAATTAGTAAAATTTTCAAGCCTTTATGAATTTGATTTGAGAATTGAATATGAAATAAATTTACTAGAAAAATTAGGGCTTTTAATCACTTTTGGGAAAATCATAAAATCAAAATAGCTTACAAATCCCAGATTTACGTTTAGAAAATCTTAACCATTTTTAACCATAAATTCTTCATTGCACCGTTCAATTCGGGCGATACTTTGCTCCAATAAATAACAACTCCATAAAGAAGCGTGAGAGATACAGAACGATAACCCATATCCATGATTGACATTAGTTTATTTCCTTCAAGGTTAGGTAAAAGTCTGATAATCAGCCATGATGTCAAAGCTACTAGAAGCACTTTGCCTAAATCAGAAGTGAAAGGTTGCATTTTTAACTTCAATAATACCACCATATAACGAGCCAAATTATAATAAACCGTAGCAATAGCTAAGGCGAAAGCTGCTCCATTCATACCATAAATTGGTATTAAGAAATAATTGAGAGCAACCGTGATGAAAATCAAACCAATCATGATGTAAGTATCATACACATAATGTTTCGAAAGTGCCAAAATAGTACCATTGAGTCCAGTAGCTAAATCGAAAAGTTTGCCTAAACTTATGATAATAACCACCATTTTTCCTGCCGCATAAGAAGGCGGAAGGAGTTGAAAGAGATTATCAATATTCGAATAAATTCCTAAGAAAATCCAACAGCCAACAATCAATGAGGTAGTACAGCTTTTCTTGTAAATGGTATGTATATTTTGTAAATCATTTTTGGCAAAAGAATCGGCAATGAGTGGTTGTGCCGCTTTCGTAACAGCCATTAGTGCCATGCCCATTACGCTTCCAAAAAAGGAAGCGGTATTATAAATTCCAGTTTCTTTGAAAGTAGAAATACCCGCCAACATGATTTTATCAATATACAAAATTACCATTGATGAAAAACCAGTTAGAATTGTAAGAAAGGCATAAAACCAAAATTCTCGATTGAAGGCAGGAGTCATAACCGAAAAGTCTGGTTTGAGCGAAAAACCATCGAGCCGACTGGCTTTCCAAAACATCGGAACAACATAAAAGCCTACCGCCAAAACCCACAAGTATAAAAACTGCTCAAAATTCACCCATTTGAAAACCACTAAAATCAAGGCTAATAAAATCAAGAACCGCTGTAAAAACTGAGCTAGAAAAGTGCCCGTAACTGTATCGTAAAGATTCTTTGCGTAATTATCTAAGAGATTAAAAAGTAAAGTGGCCAGTGTTATCGGTAGTAATAAATAAAAATTATCGGCAAAAAGTGGTGAATGTTCTTCGTTTTTTACGATTGTATCTTTCAATAAAAATAAACCAATACTGGTTATTGCAAAACCAATCAAGCCAGTCATTAAACCTAAAAACAAATATCCTTTGTGCCCCTTTTGAGCATCTCGAAAATGTGGAAAAAACCTACTTCCTGCCGCATTAAAACCTAAAGAAGAAAGCTGTACCAAAACATACATATACGATAGTAAAACTGCCAAAAGTCCATTTTCAGCTTCAGAAATGTTGTGAGGAATCAGAAAAAACTGTGAAATAAAGCCAACCAGTACTCCTCCATAAGAGAAGATTGTACCAAGAAATGCTTGTTTTTTTATTACATTCATGAATAATATTACAACTTTCAGAGTTGTTTCTTTGGGTGAAAATATACACTTAGAAAATTCAGATTTAAACCACAATCAAAATAATTGGTTTATAATTTGCAAAGTTAATCATCAAAATAGACAATATTTGCAGTAAAATTGATTTGTTTAAATAATGCCCGTTTCGGAAGAAGTAAAAAATACAGGCTTAGTGCTTGACAAAAATAACATTTGGCGTGCTTCACACGCTGAGAAAATGTCGTATCCTGAAGAAGGAAATAACTATTGTTTTGCCGTAGAAGATAATAGTTTTTGGTTTAAACACCGCAATGATGTCATTTATACTCTAACGCAAAGATTTAGATTTACCCAAAATTTTGCTGATGTAGGAGGTGGAAATGGCTTCCAAGTGAAATTTTTAGCAGAAAAGTATCCTGAAAAAGATATTTTCTTAATTGAACCTGGTTATGCGGGTTGTTTGAATGCCAAAAAAAGAGGCGTAAAAGAGGCTTACAATATCTTTTTTCAAGAATTTCCATTCGATGAAAAGAAAATTGATGCAGTTGGTCTTTTTGATGTGATTGAACATATTGAAGACGACAAGGCATTTTTAACCTCACTTGCTCAATATTTACCTTCAGGTTCACATATTTATATTACTGTACCCGCTCACCAATGGCTTTGGTCGGAAGTTGATGATGAAAGCGGTCACTATCGACGTTATAACCTTGCAATGTTTGAGAAACTCGCTAAAGATTGTAACCTAGAATTTACCTACGGTAGTTATATTTTTTCTTATTTACCACCAATTATGGGCATTTTGAGGGCAATCCCGTTCAGAATTGCGAAGTTGTTTGGAAAAACTCGAAAAAATACCCTTGATGCGGAATTAGATAATCATACGCCATCAAAATTAGCGACTGTAATATTTGATAAAATTCATAACTGGGAGTTGTCTCGTCTAAGAAAGTCAAAGATGTCGTTTGGGGCAAGTTGTGCGGTAGTATTAAAAACAAAATAGGACAGGTTTGTAAACTGTTACTACACAGAATTTAGAATATTAGTTATAAAATATAAACATTGATAGGTTAAAAACCTGTCGTACAATCATTCTCGTGATTCCATTTAATAAACCATACCTTTCTGGCAACGAGCTACAATACATCGGTGAGGCCGTTCAATCGGGTAAAATCTCTGGAAATGGTGTATTTACAAAAAAATGCCAGCAGTTTTTTGAAGAAAAATACGGTTTTCGACGCTGTTTACTTACTACTTCATGCACCGATGCCCTTGAAATGGCTGCTATTTTGTGCGATATTCAGGTAGGTGATGAAGTAATTGTACCCTCTTACACATTTGTTTCTACCGCTAATGCCTTTGTTTTGCGAGGTGCAAAAATTGTTTTTGCTGATAGTTCAGAAGAAAATCCAAACCTTGACGCAACCAAATTAGCATCTTTAATTACTTCTAAAACCAAGGCTGTTGTGGTTGTGCATTACGCAGGAATTGCCTGCGATATGGATGCCATAATGGCCATTGCGAAAAAGCACCAAATTTATGTAATTGAAGATGCTGCCCAGGCTATTGATTCTTTCTACAAAGGCCGAGCTTTGGGTAGTATTGGGCATTTATCTGCATTTAGTTTCCATGAAACTAAAAATATTATTTCGGGCGAAGGTGGGATGTTAGTTATCAATGATGAACGTTTCGAAAAAAGAGCCGAAATTATTTGGGAAAAGGGTACAAATCGCTCTGCTTTCTGGCGTGGAGAAGTTGATAAATACAATTGGGTCGATATTGGTTCTTCGTTTTTGCCTTCAGAAGTGGTGGCAGCTTATTTATATGCCCAATTAGAGAATCTTGAAAAAATACAAGCTCGTCGTAAGCAAATTTGGGATAATTATTTTACGGCATTCAAAGCCTTAGCCGATAAGGGTAAACTAAAATTGCCTGTTATTCCGGTCTATGCTACCAATAATGCCCACATGTTTTATTTATTGACAGATTCAATTGAGCAAAGAGATGCCTTGATTACTTACTTGAAAGAAAATAAAATATACGCAGTGTTCCATTATATTTCATTACATAGTAGTCCATTTTACCAAGAGAAAGCAGGGGAAGTATCACTTCCAATGAGTGATTATTACTCCGATTGTTTGGTGCGATTGCCTTTATTTTATGAATTAAGCGAAGCCGACCAACAGTTGATTATTGAAAAGATTATTGCGTTTTATAATTGATAAATTTAAGACAAGATTCACTAAATCAGAATTTTATAACTGCTTTTTAATGCTATTTTCTGTAAATAAATCATTGATTATAAGCTTCTTTTTGCTTTTGTGCTTCTTTGCCTTTTTGATATTTTTAGGTGAAGATGCCTCAATTAGAGTGCATGATAATTTAGAAGCAAATATTGCTTGGTATAAATCTTTGGCTGATCAACATTTACTTTTGGCGAGTTCTTATACGCCCAATGAAACCGTCATGCAAGCTCCACGCATTGCTTTTGGCTCGGAGTTAAGCCTTATTGCTTGGCTTTTTGTGTGGTTTAAGCCAATCATCGCATATAATATCAATGTGGTGCTGATGAGCTTGATTGCTTTTATCGGTACTTATTTATTTACTAAAGATTCCCTCAAACTTTCCCCTAAAATAGCTCCTTTAGTTGCTTTAGCTTTTGCATTATTACCATTTTGGTTTTCAGGTGGACTAAGTGCGGCAGGTCAACCTTTGTTATTTTGGAGTTTTGATAGAATCTTGAAAAAACACCATTCTTTACTCGAATGGACGATTTTTTTACTCTTTCCATTTTACTCATCACTCATCATTGCAGGTTTATTCATGATGGTCTTGATGGTGGCTTATTTGGGGCTAAAGTTTTTGACTAATGATAAAAGGATTGCCTACAAAGAAGGAATTTTTGCTTTAGTAATACTCACAGTTGGATATGTTTTGGTAGAATATCGACTTTTCTTAGATATTCTGAAAATTGGGACTCCCACTGGGTTTACGCCCCACAGATTAGAGTTTATTCAGGGAAATTCTTTTTCTGAATCATTAAAAGCTGCTAAAAACTCCTTTTTAGGTGGACAAAATCATTTTCCATCTATTCACACATATTTGATTTTACCAGCGGCATTTCTTTATAGTATTTATGCTTTTTTTAAACGAAAAACATTAGCTACTATACTTTTATGTTTATTAATATTAGCTGGAATTGCCTTAATTGATGGGTTTTGGACTTATGAGGGTTTTGAAACATTCAAAGATAGCATTCCCATTTTAAAAGCTATTCAACTTGACCGCTTTTATTCACTTTACCCGATACTTTGGTTTAGTATTTTTGCCTTGATTATCAGAGAAATACCTATCAAGTTTGCGTTGGTTTTAGGGGCAGCTCAGGTAATTCTGGTTTTATTCAGTAATCAAGTTTTTGGTGATTTTATTAAAAAGAACATTCATGGACGAGACTATGTTTCTTACCGAGAATTTTATGCTGAAAGCCTATTTTCAAGAGTAAAAGCTGTTCTGCAAAAAGACGCTAAAACTACTCCACGTGTGGGTTTGGTTGGTTTACATCCTGCGGTTGCACAGTATAATCAAATACCAACAATTGATGGTTATGTGGTGCTTTATTCATTGGCCTATAAACATCAAATTCAAGCAATTATTCAGTCTGAACTTAATCAAAATAAATTTATCAAAGATTATTTTGAGAAATGGGGGAGTAGATGTTATTTATTTGATAATGAGGCGATTATTTCGGGAGATGGTATTTTGAAAACCCAGAAATGTTGCACTAAAAGTTTAGATTATGATTTTGTAAAATTGAAGCAATTAAAGTGCGGCTATATCATATCGGCTGTCGAAGTTCAGAAGCCTTCGGTGCATTTAAAACTACTTTCAAAAGTAGAAGATGCTAATTGGCGTGTTTGGATTTATAAAGTGTTATAATAATAGTTATTTTACGATGTTTTAAGAGACCTATAAATCGCTTTTGTATTATTTCTTTATATTCAAAGCCTATTCAACCCTAAAACTTACATGAAAAATTATACTTACACGCTGTGCATAATCATTGCAGCTACAATTGCTTATTTTTTTCCTCAATACTTTACGGAAATTAATGGTTTTCAATTGAAAGAGTTGATTATTCCACTTCTGCAAGTCATTATGTTTGGCATGGGAACAACCATGACTTACGATGATTTTATGGGAGTTATAAAAATGCCAAGAGCCGTAATAGTTGGTTTGGTTTGTCAGTTTACTATCATGCCATTTTTAGGTTTTGCCATTGCCAAAAGTTTTAATTTCCCTCCTGAAATTGCTGCGGGGATAATTTTAGTTGGATGTTCGCCGAGTGGTTTAGCTTCTAATGTGATGTCTTATATTGCTAAAGCAAATGTTGCATTATCCATCACAATTACTTCATTTGCTACGCTTCTTGCTCCAATTATGACACCTTTTTTGATGAAAGTTCTTGGCGGTCAATTTATTGAAGTAGATTTTTGGAGTATGACACTCGATATTGCCAAAATGATTATTGTTCCAGTAGGAATAGGTTTTTTAGTGACGAAATTATTAGCTGGTCGTGCAGCTTGGTTACAGCAAGTATTACCAGTTATTTCGATGGCTGGTATTGCATTTATTATTGTTATTATAACGGCTGCTGGACAGAAATCATTGCAAACTGTTGGTATAGCCTTAGTTTTTGCCACATTGTTGCATAATTTGGGCGGGTTTATATTAGGTTATTGGGGTGCAAGGCTCTTCAGATTACCTGAGCAAGATTGCCGCACCGTAGCTATTGAAGTAGGTTTACAAAATGCAGGTTTGGCATCTGGTTTAGCCAAAGCAATGGGGAAACTCGCTACTGTGGGCATTGCACCAGCACTTTTTGGACCGATTATGAACACAAACGGCTCACTTTTGGCCAGTTTTTGGAGTACAAGAAAGCCTTCATAAGTTCAGAATTCTGATGAGGCCGCCCGTGCGGTTTTAAGTTCTGAGTCATTTTTCGATTCCCGAGTAATTTTTCAGTGACTGAGTAATCAATATCCAAGCAAATTTTTCAGTGTCTGAGTAGATTTTTTGGTGCCCGAGCGAAGCCGAGGGCACCAAAAAAATCATTTCAATTTCACCACATTACTCATAACGCTCTCATTTTGTAGGCGGTCAAGAGCAGTTACTACATAAAGATAGCTTTTCCCTTGATTGAAAGTTTTATCAGTAAAGTTTAAAAGCCCCTGATTTCTTACAATCTGCAAGATGCGAGCTGGATTTTCTAGATTAATTGCTTCATTTTCTTCAAAACGATATATCACAAAAGCATAAACATCTTCAGCATCTTTGGGGGGGAGTGCTGGTAATTCCCAAGTAAGAGTGATTCCCAAATCAGCAACTTTTTTGACTTTTACATTTTGGGGGGCATTGGGAGGGGTTTTATCCTTCCAAGGCATGCTTGGCACAAGAGCGGGATAATTGTAAATATTTCTTAGAGAATCATTTACAGATAACTCATTGTTAGTTAATGATTTAGAACTAAAATAAATACTGCCACTAATTTGTGGTTTGGTGCGGTTATATCTAATCTGACGTGGAATTTGATTTGCTTTTTCCCAACCTTCCTCTTTGCTTCCAGCTTTTACTCGATAGGCTCCATGACCAATGTAGAGGTGTCGGCCAAAAGAATTTTTTACCCACCAATCGGTCATTACTTTGTAAGGTACTTTATCAAATTCAAAGCTAAAATAGATTTGTGGGGCAATGTAATCTAACCAACCTTCTTTTACCCATTTACGAGTATCGGCATAAAGATTATCATAAGAAGGTTGTCCACCTTGGGTTGCTGAACCGATGGGGTCAGTAGAGGCATTTCTCCAAACTGCCGATGGACTAATGCCAAATTTTACTTTTGGCTTTTCACGTTTGATGGCCTCACTTACATTTTTCACCACCATATCTACATTGTGGCGTCGCCAATCGTCAATATTGCTAAAACCATCGTTATATTTCTTGAATGTATCTTCATCTCTTAGTTTTTGATTGGCTTCGGCATAAGGATAAAAATAATCATCGAAATGAATGCCATCCACATCATAATTGCGAACAATATTTAATACCACATCAGTAATATAATTTCGTACTTCAGGAATGCCTAAATTAAATAATTTGTATCCTCCGTAGCTTAAAAACCATTCGGGTTTCGTTTTGGTAATGTGGTATTCCATCACACTTTTCGATGCCTTGTGTGTGCCTCGATTCATATTGAGCCAAGCATGAAACTCAAGTCCACGTTCGTGTGTTTCGTGTATCATAAACACCATTGGGTCATAGTATGGGTTAGGGGCTTTGCCTTGCTCACCCATAAGCCATTCTGACCAAGGTTCTTTACTTCTGGCATAAAAAGCATCGGCAGCGGCACGTACCTGTACAAATACGGCATTCATGCCATAACTTTTTTGTTTATCGAGAATAGTACGAAATTCTTGTTGTTGAGCTTCAGAACTTAAGCCTTTTCGTGTGGGCCAATCAATATTATCGACTGTGGCAATCCATACGGCACGAAATTCTCGTTTAGGACCTGCTGGCTTTGAGACAACTTGTTGGTTAACTTTTTTACTACACCCACTTAGGAAAGCATAGATTATTAGGAAAAAAGCTGCTTTTTTGAAGTGCATCGAAATACGCTTTTGTGAAAATTTTTATTCAAAATTATAGAAAAATTTAACCAAAAGCTTAAATTTTGTTACTTTTGCTTTAAATAGTCTATTGTCTGCTAAGCAATTAATAATTTTCGAGTCATTGACTATAAACTTAAATCTGTCGTTAGTCTTTTATCGACTATCTACTAAATAATATACTGTGAAAGAATACGGAAGTAACATTCAGAAATTAACAGACTACATTGGTACTCTGCCTGACCGTGAACAACGCACAAGATATGCACATATTTTGATTGAATTGATGCGTCAGATTCACCCAAATATGCGTGAGGGAATCGACTACTCGAAGAAACTTTGGGATGACCTCTACGTAATGGCCAATTTTGATTTAGATGTTGATAGCCCGTTTCCGCCGCCACCAAAAGAAATTTTGGGTAAAAAGCCAATGACGGTACCTTATAACCAACACCAACTCAAACATCGCCTTTATGGTCGTAATCTAGAGTTATTGGTGTTGAAAGCCATGATTACACCCGAACTCGATGACCGTAAGGCGTTTATTTCTTATATGGTGCGATTAATGAAGAGTTTCTATCAAGTTTGGAATAAGGATACTATTGAAACTGCTGAATGTTTGCAACAAATTTTAGAACTTTCAGGTTTTAAATTACAGCAAGAGATTGACGAACTTCGCCGTGATGGTTTGATGGAATCTTCGCCAAGAGACGGTAGTAGCAATCGTCAGCGTTCGCAGCAAAATCAAGGTCAAAATGGGGGAGGCCACCAATTCAGAGATAATCGTGGCGATAACCGTGATAATCGTAATAATCGTAATGACCGCAACGACCGCAATAAAAACTTCGGTAATAATGGCAATTACAAAAACAACAAAAACAATAATAATCGCAGACCGAGATAATGTTTAATGAATAATGGATAATGTAAAATGAAAAATTTTACAAACACTTTAATCTAATATTCTATAAAACTACTCAACAATTGAATGGTTTGATAATGAAAACCTTCATTATTCATTCTAAATTATTCATTCTACATTTATAAAAAATGGCATCATTTAAAATAACAGGAGGACGAAAACTTAAAGGAGAAATTATTCCGCAGGGGGCGAAAAACGAAGCATTACAGATTTTGTGTGCCGTTTTAATGACCAAAGAACCTGTAACGATTCATAATATTCCAAATATCCGTGATGTAAATAAACTCATGGAATTACTTGAAGATATGGGGGTAAGCCGTAATAAAATCGGTGAAGGCTCTTATCGTTTTCAGGCTGATGCTGTAAACTTCGAGTATTTCGAAACGGCTGAATATAAAGATAAAGCGGCTTCTTTGCGTGGTTCAATCATGCTTTTAGGTCCAATGTTGGCACGTTTTGGCAAAGGAAAAGCTCCACGTCCGGGTGGCGATAAAATCGGTCGCCGTCCTTTAGATACACACTTCACTGGTTTCCAAAAACTTGGTGCTGAATTTATCTACGACCCCAACGATGCTTTCTATACAGTAGATGGCTCAAAGATGAAAGGAGCGTATGTATGGATGGATGAAATTTCGGTAACAGGTACGGCCAATGTTTTGATGGCTGCTGCCATGGCTGAAGGTACAACTACTATCTATAATGCTGCTTGTGAGCCATATCTTCAACAGTTGTGTAAGATGCTCAACCGAATGGGAGCAAAAATTACGGGTGTAGGTTCAAACTTGCTCACTATTGAAGGTGTAAGTGAATTAGGTGGCTGTGAACATACGATGCTTCCAGATATGATTGAAATTGGTAGTTTTATTGGTTTGGCTGCCATGACTCAATCGGAGATTACCATTAAAAACTGTCAGATTCCAGAACTTGGTATTATTCCCGATGTATTCAAGAAATTAGGTATTCAGATGGAATTCCGTGGAGATGATATTCATATTCCTGCTCAGAAACACTACGAAATCAGCTCATTGATTGATGGCTCGATTCTGACAATTTATGATGCTCCGTGGCCGGGCTTTACACCTGATTTGATTTCGATTATTTTGGTTACAGCTATTCAGGCTAAAGGTGCGGTGTTGATTCACCAAAAGATGTTTGAAAGTCGCCTTTTCTTTGTTGATAAATTGATTGAAATGGGTGCCCAGATTATTTTGTGCGACCCACATCGTGCCAACGTAATTGGTTTAAATCGTGAGCATAATTTACGTGGAATCAGAATGACATCGCCAGATATTCGTGCTGGGGTTTCGTTGTTGATTGCGGCACTTTCAGCCGATGGTACGAGTACAATTGATAATATCGAACAAATTGACCGTGGATACCAAGACATCGACAAACGCTTGAATGCGATTGGTGCCGAAATTATTAGAATATAGTTTTTAATTAACGAACGCTTGTATAAGCGATAAAGATAAAAAAGGGTTGTTTCAACAACCCTTTTTTGTTTAATGGCTAATGATTTGATTATCAGTACGAAATCAATGTATTACACACGAATAGCAAAAAAAAAGAAAATTTCTTTAGTTGAGTTTTTGTATTTTAAAAATTAAACTCTACCTTTGCAATCCCAAAGCGACACTTGCCCGGATGGCGGAATTGGTAGACGCGTTGGTCTCAAACACCAATAGGTTCACCCCTGTGCCGGTTCGACTCCGGCTCCGGGTACGCAAAAACAAAAAAATAACCGTAAAATGCTGAAAATTAGGCTTTTACGGTTTTTTTGTTGCTAAAACTTTTCAATTGTTAGTAATAATATTAGTACAAGTTATTTCAATAAGGCAGATATATAGTCTATGTAAAATATGACCTACAATGTAAAATTGATAGCCTCAAATCAGGATAGAATGCAATTTCTTTGATTAAATAAGTAATGTTGTTGAAAAAATGCATATATTAATTTCATTACTACTAATTTTTAATAGTTTAATGAAAGTAGATTTGTAGAAGATTAAGAAAATTACGATATTTTTTATTTATCAACCTCTAAAGGTTTCTGATAAATCAGTAAATCCATCACTCTTTGGGGTTTAGTTATTTTAAAGATTTTTTGCCATTTACTGTAGTTATTTTACTTCTTTCCAAATTTATTTTGACCACAATTCCGAAAAGTATCACGACTAAAAATGAAAAAAATATTGTATGTACTTGTTTGCCTAACTTTACAGTTTGGCAATTTAAAAGCACAGAATGTTACTATTACACCCAATGGAATTACACCTGCTCAAACATCCGCTAGCTATCTACGCATTAGTTATGATGCAATATTAGCATTACCAAGTCCAGTAAAAGGTGATATGGCTTACGATATCACATTTGATTGTTTACGAGTATATAATGGCAAAAAATGGCTTTGTACCTACCAGAATCCTAAAAGCTATGTACCTAATAGTGCAGCCATCGCATCGGTCAGTGGCAATAGTTATGCCTATGGAAATAAATGTGCCGTAGATGCCTCAGGAAATGTATATGTAACTGGGTATTTTTCTAGAAAAGCTAATTTCGGATCAATATCTAAAACATCTGCCGGATATGAGGATATGTTCGTAGCAAAATATAATAGTGAGGGTGTAGTGCAGTGGGTACAAACTGTGGGGGGGAATGATACTGATTTTGGTTATGATATTGCAGTTGATGCTTCTGGCAATGTATATGTAACAGGGCTTTTTTGGTACACTGCTAGTTTTGGTGGCTTTTCTAAAATTTCATCGGGTTTAGGTGATGCCTTTGTTGTTAAATACAATAGCGAAGGTATTGTGCAATGGGTACAAACTGCAGGTGGTATAGCAGGCGACGTAAGTAACAGCGTTGCAGTTGATATTTCTGGAAATGTCTATATAACAGGAACATATGGAGGTACAGCTAACTTCAATGAGCGTTCTATCACGCCTGTTGGTACAAATGATATCTTTGTGGCAAAATACAATAGCAGTGGTGTAATACAGTGGGTAGTTTCGGCAGGCGGGGCATTTGATGATTATGCCAATGCTATTGCCGTTGATGCCTCGGGGAAAGTATATATAACTGGTGGTTTTTCAGGTACTGCTTATTTTGGTAGTAATGCTGAAACTACTTACGGTAATACTGATATATTTGTTGCAAAATTTGACCAGTCTAGTATGAATTGGGAATGGTCAGAAAAGGCAGGTGGCACATCAGGAGATTATGGTAGAGATATTGCCGTAGATATTTCGGGTAATATCTATATAACTGGTAGTATATGGAGTTTTTCATATTTTGGCTCCATTACTAAATCAATAATAGGATATGATGATGCTTTTGTTGCAAAATACGACAATTATGGTTCGATACAATGGGTACAAACTGCTGGGGGCACAGGAATAGATGATGGTCTAAGTATTGCTCTTGATGCCTCAGCCAATGTTTATATAACAGGTTCTTTTTTTTCTTCTGCTACTTTTAACGGTGTCACCCAAACCTCAATCGGTAACTTTGATATTTTCGTGGTAAAATATAGCAAGGACGGGGCTTTCCAATGGGTACAAAGTGGAGGAAGTACGGATGTTGATGGAGGATTGGGTATTGCTATTGACGCTTCATACAATGTTTACTTGACTGGCTACTATAGAGGTTCTGCCACTTTTGGCTTAACCACACTTACCACTACTAATGATATCCCCTCTGTGTTTTTGGTAAGGATAGAAAAGTAAATATTTAAGCAGTTTATTATAGTAAATCAGACAAGTTACAAACTTGTCCTACAACGTATTTAAAAGAAAAGCCACGTTAATTATACTTTTAACGTGGCTTCATTATTTTGACTGAAATTGATTGATGAATTGTTTTATCAAAACAAATTCTTATCAATAAACTCATTTCTAAATTTCCCTTCTGGGTCGTGTTTGGTCATTAAATCTTTAAATTCGCTAAGTTTTTCGATTCTTCCTTGTAAAACTGCTGGTTTTAAGGTAAAGATTTTTCCCCAATGTGGGCGAGGATTGAATGGAGCAAGGGCCTCTTCGATACTCGGCAAAAGTTTCGTGACTTCCTCGGTCTCTTGTTTCCATGTAAAATGAAAAGCTACGCATGTCTTCTTGTAAAATGGACTCATCATAAGCTCATCAGCTGCAATGGCACGTACCTCCGTTATGAATAAATGTGGCGAAACTTCTGCATTCAATTTTTCGATGGCCATTAGACCTTCGTAGGCGTGTTCGAATGGAATAAAAAATTCAGATTGTAATTCTTTTCCACTACTTGGTGTAAAGCCCATTTTAAAATGGGGCATTCGCTCGTACCAAGGGCCTTCTACACCCATTTGGTCGGTGCAGTTGATGGCATCAAGTGTTTCAATTGGATGAAGATTTTTAGTTTGAAGTTTCGCTCCATAAAACTCAGGTGCGATTTCTTTTAAATCTTCTGCCTTGCTTTTTATCCAAACCTCATTGATATTTTTATTTTTCCAATCAGTAAACAAACTTACACTATATCCTGCCGACATAATTGCCTCAAAATTTTTCTCTAAGGCCGGCATGGGCATATTTTGATACACAATTTGCTTCATTTTGAAGGTAGGTTGTAAATCAAGGGTCATTTTAGTTACAATTCCTAATGCTCCTAAATTCACCACCGCCCCTAAAAATTCGGCACCATCTTTTTCTTTGTTTAGGTTTATAACTTCTCCTTTTCCGTTCACAAACTCAATTCCTGAAACACTACTTGCCAAACATCCATTTTTGATACCCGAACCGTGCGTAGCTGTGGCACAAGCACCAGCCACAGAAATATGAGGCAATGACGCCAAATTATAAAGTGCAAACCCATTTTCATCGAGGTATTTACAGAGTTCCCCATATTTGATTCCAGCCTCAACAGTAACAGTTTTTTTATCTTTATCTAACGATATTATTTTGTTAAATGCTGCCGAGGAAATTTGATTTTCAGTGCTATCGGCGATTTTATTAAAGCAATGTTTGGTGCCGAGCCCACGAACCTTTTTAAGTTTTTTGATTGTATCTTGTAGTTCGGAGATATTTTTTGGTGTGTAAAGATTATCAGTGCTGTAAGTTAAATTGCCTGCCCAGTTTGTACGAGGGTCTGATTTTGGTTTTTCTTTGCAAGAAATGAGTTGAGGAAAAGCCGCTCCCGCTGCCAAAACAGAGGTGGTTTTGAGAAAGGTACGTTTGTTCATAAATTAATGGAGTAAATAGGTTTGAATAGAAAAAATTAGGTAAATGCTTAATTTTTAGGCAAATGGGTTATTATTTTAATACAACTTCTAAAAGTTCACCATCATGTTGAGGCATCACTTTACAGGTATTATCAAAATGCATAGTAGCTGTATTAGAGGCATTATATACTGGCCAATTAGGTAAACCTTTGTGATTAGGGTTGCCCGAACGAGCAAAGTTTATCCATGCTTGACTCATTTTTTCGGCAAGAATATATGCTTCTTTGGTACCTCCTGTCATTTCTTCGCAACGAGCAATATTATTAAATACAAATGGAATTTCCATGCAATGAACGGCTTTGTATTTTCCATCCATCACTGGTGATTGCCAATCAAAAAGGTATAAATAGACAGGAGCAGCCTTCAAAGCCGATTTTTCATTAGAAAACCTGATAGCACCCGGGCGATAGGTGAAGTCAAAACTCAAGTAATTTGATGGTTTTACACTTGGATAAGCCTTTTTTAGTGCCGATAAATAAGCATCAGTTTTTGCTCCATAAGTTTTCTTTACTGCCTCAATGGCTTGTTGTTCAGTTGCATTGGGATTTAATCCACCGCGAAATGGCATAAACTCATTGATGGTTGTTCCAATCAAAAGAGGTATATCTTTTGATAATTCTAATGATTGCTTGTCATAATAGTCAAAAGGAAGTACGTTACCATCAATGCTCGGCCCCCAACCAATTCCATAACCCGGAATACCAACAGGTTTCCCTTCCGCTTTCAAGCGGTCTGTTACTACTTGAATTGCTTTTTTTCCAGCATCACTTAGTTTTTGAAAAGGTACATTTTGTATCTCATCCACTTTATCGGTTGAAATATTAAGTTCTTTCAAAACTTGGGCGGCAACGGCCTGCGTAGTTGCTTTATCGAGCATTCCAGGGCGAGCGGCACCACTTTCGTTGATTGCTTTATGAAATAAACCTTTGGCAGAAGGCATACACATGAGGGTTTGCACTTTTGCTCCTCCTCCCGATTGACCAAAAATTGTCACATTTGATGGGTCTCCACCAAAATTTGAAATATTATTTTTTACCCATTCTAATGCCGATACAATATCAACCATGCCAGCATTAGCTGAATTTTTATACTTTTCGCCGTAGGCTGATAAATCTAAAAATCCAAGGATATTTAATCGGTGATTGATAGAAACGACTACAACATCACCTTTTTTTGATAAATTTTCACCGTCATAAGAAGGAAGTTCTTGTGATGAACCAGTGGTGAAACCTCCGCCATGAATCCAAAACATGACTGGACGTTTTTTACCATCATTTAATGCAGGTGACCAAATATTGATTCGAAGGCAGTCTTCATTCGTAAAGCCCCAATCATGGTGAAAAACAAATTCGGGTTCGTCAGAAACACTTGTAGTTGGGTCTGGTAAAGGAGCAACTGGACCATAGCTCATTGAACTTCTTGTGTTTGTCCATGATTTAGCTTTTTGTGGATATTCGAATCTCTTTGCCTCCGCATAAGGGATTCCTTTGTAGGTATATATACCATTATGAATGTAACCACGCACTTTTCCTGCTTCGGTGTTGGTAACGGCTACATTTTCACCAGTTTGCAATTGTGCGAAGCTGGTTTGTATGAAAATGGTGCAAAGTGTAATGAGAGAAAGGAAGGATTGTTTCATTGTATTGGTTGAATGATTGAGGTTTAAATGTCCATTTCTAATAATTTATAGCTCAGTGCTTTTCCATGTGTATCTATTCGAAGTGATGTTGTCACTCCACCTGCAAGGGCATCTTGGCAAACAAAAAGTAAAGAGGAGATATTAGGCATTTCATAGCGGATGATTTCTCCTTCGATAATGCCTCCAAAATGTTGTTTTACTTTTTCAACACTTACTTTTTGACAAAGCATGTCATAATCATTTTCATTATAAGGAATAAGCGAAAGGGTTGAAATATTGCCTTTATCGCCAGCACGACTATGGGCTATATCGTATAGTTTCATGATTCAAAAATTGAAATTTGTGGTAAAACTTTTTTTCTATCTACTAAAACAGATACAATACCAATTACTTCGTTGGTATACTTTCGTACACCTCCACCTCCTGCAGGCCCATTGGTGTAGAGTGCTTCTACTTCTTCTCCAATTAAAGAGGCTTCAGCTTGCGTTTGTGCTTTGGCGGCTACTCTTAATCGAACTTCGGACATTTGGGCTTCGGAAATCGGTGGCTGAGCGAAGTCGAAGCCCCGATTTCCAAATGTTGAATTTATTCCAATGTAATCAATTTTTAATTCTTCAAAATAAGGTTTTAAACGTTTTTCGATGATTTCACCTGCTAATTGGGCTCTTTCAAAGGCAGATGGACCTGCATAAGAGATTTCTCCTTCTCCCTGCCAAAAGGCTTTATAGCCAACACTAACTTTGTAGGTTGGTGGTTTTTCTTTGCCACTTCCACCACTAACTTTTACTTGATTTTTGGCTATTTCTTCTAATTTAACACTTGTAAAATCAGCAATTACATCAGGGGTAAAATATTCATAAGGATTAATTACTTCATAGAGTAATTGTTCTTTGGCTGTTTGCAAATTGATAGCTCCACCCGTTCCTTCTACCTTACTAATAATTGCTGTACCATCAGTAAAAATATCTGCAAAAGGATGCCCAAGGTTTTCCATATTTTCGACTGGTTTTTTGATTGGGTCTGCGTAATAACCGCCTGTAATATGACCTGCACATTCCATTAAATGCCCAATCACAGTCCCTTTTCCCAGTAAATCATAATCTTCAGTTGACCAACCAAATTCATGAATCATTGGTGCAAGAAAAAGCGATGGGTCAGCTACACGCCCAGTGATGATTATTTGAGCCTCAGCTTGTAATGCTTCTAAGATTCCTTCAACTCCGAGATAAGCGTTTGCCGAAATTAGTGATGAGTGATGAGTGATAACTGAAGAGTGTTTTTTGATTAATTCTAAGGTAAAATCTTCATTTCCAAATCTTTCAAACTCATTACTCATCACTTTCAACTCATTACTCAAATCATCTCCACTGACAGCTGCTACTTTTATTGAAACGCCTTGTTTTTTTGCAATTTCAACAATTTTTTTTGCTCCCTCAATCGGATTTGCAGCACCCATATTCGTGATTAATCGAATGTTGTTTTTAACCAAATGAGGTAATAAAGTTTCGATTCTACGTTCTAAAAGTGGGTCGTAACCTTTGGTTGGGTCGGCCATTTTACGTTTATTGGCGAGGGCAATGGTTCGCTCGGCCAGACATTCTAAAACTAAAAAATCTAATTCACCTTTTTCGGCAAGTACAATGGCTGGTTCTATTCTATCACCCGAAAACCCTGCCCCGCAACCAATTCTGATTTTATTTTTCATTTTGTATAATATTTTCCCGTTTGTAGAGACGTTGCATGCAACGTCTCTACGTTGTTGGTTTTGAATTCATCATTCATTTTTATAAAATTTGTCATACTCCCAATTCAATGGGTTATTTTCAATGTAGTCATTTATTCGTTGATATTCTACGTCATTTCTTATAATATGGTCGTGAAATCTTGTTTGCCAAGCGAATATAAGACCATTTTCATCAGTTAATTTTAGGCGATTACAATGTTTAGTTACTGCGGATTTGTATGAGCGAATGATTGTTGAAACCGAATTTGATTTTGGCGAAATAGCAGACATGAATTGATTTTTCTGTGTCGCTGGTAGAGACGTTGCATGCAACGTCTCTACCAATTAAAATTAATTTTTTTTATATATGTAACGAGCCTGTTAATATCGCAATAACTGTCATTACAATCGTTGTTCCCCAAGCCCATTTGAAGGTATGGCGTTGATGTTCTCCCAAATCAACTTCCGATAAACCTACCAATAAAAAAGTTGAAGCTGTTAACGGACTAATCGGAAAACCAACGGTCATTTGTCCAAGCAAGGCAGCTCGACCGATTTCGAGTTGGTCGATGCCAAATTGTGTAGCAGTTTGACTCAGAATTGGCACAACCCCAAAATAATAAGCATCAGGTGTAAACAAAATACTAGCAGGTAAACTCGTAAAGGCTGTAATGGCAGGCAACCAATTGGCATGAGTTTGAGGGATTAAGGCAACCAAGGCATTAGCCATTTCTTCAATCATTTTAGAACCAGTCAGGATTCCAGAAAAAATCCCAGCAGCAAAAATCATACTCGAAACCATGAAAATATTCGTTCCGTGCCCTTTCATTACTTTTTGCTGGTCGGCGAGTTTTGGATAATTTACCAATAAAGCAACCATACTGGCTACTACAAATAAAACAGATGCAGGAATCCAACCTTTCATTAAAGCAACGATTAGAGAAATAGTAAGAATTGAATTGAAAATAATCAGTTTGGGTCTTCTAAGTCCTTGTTGTTCTTCGCTTAGATTTTCTTGATGATTATACTGAAAATCAATGATTCCGAGGCGATTACGTTCTTTTTTACCAAAAATATAAGCCACAAATAATACCCATAAAATTCCCCCAATAATAGCTGGTACATTTGGATTGAAAATATGAACAGCATCAGATTTCATGACCGAAATAGCTCTTGCTGAAGTGCCCGACCAAGGAACAAGGTGCATAGGACCAACGCTTAATGCAACGATACTAGAAAGTATTAAACGATTGATTTTTAGTTGTTTATAAATGGGTAGAAACGCAGAGAGAACAATCATAAAAGTAGCGGTTCCATCGCCATCTAAATGCACAATCATGGTTAGAATAGCTGTGCCAAGAATTACCTTTAACGGGTCTCCTTTGACAGATTTTATGATTGCTGCTATCACAGGATCGAAAAGTCCTGCATCAAGCATAGTGGCAAAGTAAAGCACCGCAAACATTAATAGAATGCCTGTTGGAGCAACTTGTTTGATTCCAGTAATGGCAAATTCTCCTAATTCCTTTGGCGAAAAACCTGCGATTAAACCAAAGATTATAGGTGTAATGACCAAAGCAGTCATGACTGACATTTTCTTGGTCATTATCAAAACCAAGAAAATGAATATTGTAGCGAAACCGAAAATTGATAACATTATTTATTTTTATTTGGTAGAGACAAGGCATACCTTGTCTCTACGGGATTTTAATTTATATCATCTAAAAATCTTCCCCTGTTTCACCAGTTGGTCATACTTCTCAATATACATTTTATCCAAAGTTTCGGAGTCTTTGTATTTTACACGGAGAGCGGCTAATTTTTTATGCAATTCTTCTTTTACTTTGGCATATTTAGGGTCATTATAAACATTTTTCATTTCATTTTTATCGTTTACACGGTCATATAATTCCCATTCATCGACATCGTAATAGAAATGCACTAATTTGTATTTTTCCGTGACAATTCCATAATGACGTTTCACCATGTGAACGCTCGGGTATTCGTAATAATGGTAATAGGCAGCATCACGGAAATTTTTGCCTTGACCTTTGAAAATCGGAATCAAACTTTCTCCTTGCATATCTGATGGAGGCGTAATGCCCGCAGCTTCAAGGAAAGTTTGTGCAAAATCTAGGTTTTGAACCATTTGCGTATTTTTAGAACCTGCTTTTATCACATTTGGCCAACGTACCAACAGTGGAGTTTTGAAGGATTCATCAAAGATAAATCGCTTATCAAACCAACCGTGTTCGCCCAAATAAAAGCCTTGGTCAGAAGTATAAACCACAATAGTGTTTTCTTCTAAATTGTTCTTTTTTAAGAAATCTAGAACTTTACCAACCCCTTCATCAACTGCCGCAATGCTTCCTAGATAATCCTGCATATATCGCTGATAACGCCATTTCATTTTATCCCTTTCAGTCATGCTTGGGTAACGTTTAATGAACTCTTCGTTCATTTTACCGTAGTATTCATCCCAAACTTTGCGTTGCTCGGCGTTCATTCTGCCCACGGTATAATTATAATTTCGTTTATCATATGAGTGAGATTCCTTGATACCGAGTTTATCCATGTTTTCAGGGAAAATTTTTGAATCTCCCGCCCAGTTCATGTGCGTTAGAAGGTTCATTTCTGCTTCTTTCGATGCTCTTCCACGGCCTTCATAATTATCAAAAAGGGTAGTTGGCTCAGGGAATGTTTTCTTCAAATATTCTTTAAAATGGCGTTCGGCTGGTAGCCATTCACGGTGAGGTGCCTTATGTAGATACGCCAAAAAGAAAGGCTTTTCTTCATCACGTTCGTTTTTCAACCAGTTTAATGTAATATCTGTAATGAGGTCGGTTACATAGCCAGTTAATTTCTTTTTCCCTTCTTTTTTTGTAATGAAATCAGGGTTGTAATAATCGCCTTGGTCTGGTAAAATCTGAAATTCATCAAATCCTTTGGGGTTATTTCCAAAATGTAGTTTCCCAAACATAGCTGTCTGATAACCATTTTTTTGTAGAATCTGTGGGAAAGTAATATTGGTCGTATCAAATGGGAAATAGTTGTCAATTTTTCCATTCAAATGGCTATGTTTTCCAGTTAAGATAACCGCTCTTGATGGGGCACAAATAGAGTTTGTTACACAAGCATTTGTGAATAACATACCTTCTTTGGCAATTCTATCAATATTTGGCGTTTGGGTAAGACGTTTATCATAGGCCGAAATTGCTTGATAAGCATGGTCGTCGGACATGATGAAAACGATGTTGGGACGCCTCATCGCATGACTTTTTGTTTTCTTGGGTTTGAATGCAAAAAAACTTAAAGAGACAATTCCAATGGCAAGGAGAGAATAGAAGATTTTTTTCATGTTGGTTGAGTTGAAATAGTTTGATTTGCCACGAATATACAAAATTCCATTGGTGGCAAAAAAGGTGTTATTTATTCTACAACTACTCCATTCTTTTTCAAAACATTATGGAAGAAAAGAACGTGGTAAGGCAATGAGTTTTCCCAATATGGCCATGTGTGTGCACCCGGACGCTCTGTGTAATCATGTGCCACGCCCGCATAGAGTAAACGGCTATGGAGTTCACGATTAGCATCAATTAAAAAATCATCTACGCCGCAATCAATCGTAATGGGCATGCCGTTTTTCTTGATAGCATCAACCATATTTACAATAGAGTTCTTTACAAAAACTTCTTGAGAAACATCCGAAGTACCCAATAATTTCTCGAAGCGTTCTTTCAATGATTTTGTAAAATCAGCATTTACCTTAAACTTCGTGTAGTTCATATCCATTGCACCACTCATTGTCCCTGCTGCACCAAATAATTCTGGGTGACGAGTAGAAAGATACATGGCTCCGTGTCCACCCATCGAGAGACCCGTAATTACTCTACCTTTATTGCTTTTTACAGTACGATAAGTAGCATCAATTTTTTGAATAACTTCTTTTGTAATATAAGTTTCGAATTTATTATTTGGGTCAGATGGGCTATCCAAATACCAACCGAAAGTTTCACCTTCTGGCATCACAATGATTAAATTGTATTTATCAGCAAGGTTTCGTACTAAGTTTTTGTCAGGCGTCGAAGTTAGCCAATCACGAAAATGCCCACCACCACCATGTAGCAGATATAAAACAGGATAAGATGCTTGGTTTTTGGAATAAGAAGCAGGTAAAACAACCGCTGCTTTGTAGGCTTTGTTCATCACGGCACTCGGCACATCCAAGGTATCAACTGTTGATGCTTTGGCTGAAAAGGTAAAGAGAATTAGGGTGAAATAGAGAAATTTTTGCATAGTTTTTTAGAGGTTTAATTTTCCGTAGAGACGTTACATGTAACGTCTCTACCATGGTAATTTATTTTAATATCAAAATTTCAAATAGTCATTAAAAAATGGCAATAAATCATTCAAAACACGGCCATCCATTGTCCAGATTTTGTTGCCGTGGTCGCCGATGTATTCCTCTGCAAAATGATTAATTCCTAGGTTTTCTAAACGCTGGCTCAACATACCGATTTGCACTGGAAAGCGTGGTGAATCATTTCGTCCCCAATCTAATTTTATGGCTGTCATTTTACGTAAATTATCCGCATATTTATCGACCATGTAAACAGGCATATTGGCCTCCCATTTTTCTAAAATAGGCTGATTTACAATCATTTTATCCCCTTCATAACTAAATGGAAAATCACAGAAGAAAGGAGGTTTGTTTGGGTTTGGTGACCATGCACGAGCTACTGCTACCAATACTTTTGGATAATAAGTCTTCTTTAGTTCTTCAGGAGTTTTGATATTTTGTACTTCCTTGAATGATGTACTATTCGGTCCAAATTCTTTTACCATTGCTAATAAACCTGGGCTCAAGGCATAAATGCTGCTGAAAACCTCGGGGTGAAGCATCCCGATTTTGAAAGCACCATATCCTCCCATCGAATGCCCAGCAATGCCTCGACTTTCACGAGTGGCGAGGGTTCGGTAGTTTTTATCCATGTATTCTACCAATTCTTTACTCTCGAACTCATCCCAATTGCCTGTTAATGAGGAGTTTGAGTAAAAACTTCCTTCAAAAATTGTGTATTGGTCGGCTTGAACAAAAATGAAAGGCTTAATTTTTTGGCGTGCAATGCCTTCATCTAAAATCTTCTGCATTTGCGGAAAAATATTATCTTTTCCCATGAAACCGTGTAGATAATAAATAACTGGATAACGCTGAGTTGAAGCATCATAATTTGGTGGAAGGTACACCGAAACTTTACGATTAGGGTCTTCACCACCTGTATTTTGTAGAGCTTTTGAATTGAGCGTGAAACTTACCACTTTTCCAGTTTGGGCAGTTGCCCATGTGATGAGTGATAAATTAAGAACAAAAAAAAGTATTTTTGTTTTCATAGTGAATGTTGGTTTAAAATTTAATTTTTAGGTGTAGAGACAAGACATGCCTTGTCTCTACGGAGAATATGAATTTCTAAAACTTATAATTATATCCAGCTCTGATTACTTGGGTTTCGTAGTAGTCATGACTTGTGTATTTAAAGCCGGCACCTTGAATTTCTCGCTTGATAACCAGCGTATTAAATAAATCAGTGGCGTTGATAAATACTTCACCTTTGCCCGATTGAACGCTTTTCTTAAATCCTGTATCGACTGAAAATCTGGAATTGATTTTTCCCTGCGGAATAATGTCAGGAGCGAGATAAGCCACTGATATTTGTCCATCAATTCCTTTTGATAAATGTAAAGTGCTATTTAACTTAACATTTCCCGAAAAAATCTCTTGCTTTTCTGCTGAAAAGATATTTTGTACGGGATATTTATTGAAGACCGAGAACGCATTTATCTGATTATGATAAGCATTTAAGTTGAAATTAAATGAAAATTTACTCGAAACTTCTTTTGAAAATACCATTTCAACGCCTGAATTATAGCTTTTGCCCGCATTCTGAAAAATGGCGTAAATCAAAGTACTATTAGGCACAATACTCGAAATTCGGGTGATTGTTCCGTCGGCCATTTTGTGGTACAGAGCGGTATAGAAAGTGTTTTTTGCCCATTTTGCTTTGTAACCTAATTCGATAGAATTGGTAAATTGAGGTTTTAAGGCTGGGTTTCCGACTTTTATGATTTCGGCATCATCATATTTTGGAAAAATTCTGATGTCCACTTCATTGGGTCTATCTACTCTACGATTAAAAAATGCCGAAATCTTCTGATTATCATTGATTTTATATGCCAAACGAACATTCGGGAATGGTTGAGAATATTTATAGCCATCACTTTTGTAAGTCGGATGGTCGGGATTTACTTCATATTTTAGATTGATGTATTCGTAGCGTAAACCAATTTCGGCTTCATAGTTTTTATCTTCATAAATATAATTTCCATAAACCGCAGGAATGATTTCTCGATAATTTGCCCAACCCCCCGCTTTCACATCAATGATGGAGTTTTTTGAATCTGGGTAAAACTGCATATTGGTTGGGATATCACGCTTACGAAACTTCACACCACTTTCAAATCGACCATATTTAAGCGGCTTTTGGTAATCGACCGTAAAATCTTGTACTTGTTCATCAGAAAGTAACTTGAAGGCATCTCTTCCTGTGAAAGTTGGCATGTAATTATCGAAAAAGTATTTCTCGTTTTCACGGTGAAAAGTATAATTATAGCCAATATTCAGGGTGTGTCCTGCATCTTTGAATTTATGTATATAATTGGCGGTGGCCATTGCGGTAGTTTTGAGTTCGTCTTCTAAAAACTGCCATAGTCGTAATCTTTCGCTTAGGTTTTTATTGAAAAAAGGCTCATCACCACGGTCGATGATTTTTTCTCCCCCGTAAAGTCCTGAAATAGTCAGTGAATTTTGCTCATCAATATTCCAATCAAAACCAGTTTTGGCAGTAATGAAATGAGTATTTCTATTCCGCTTTAATTGTTGGTTTATCACATCGCCATTGTCGTAGGTTCTTACCACAAACTCATTTTTATTGAGTGTTTCGGTATAGAGATAATCGCCTTGCAAGAAATAGTTTACTTTATTTTTGCGGTAATTAAGTGCCAAAGAAGGATTAATTTTAGGTGTATGTGTGTATTGTGGTCGAATACTCGGGAGATTCTCTTTTCTTACCCATAAAGCTCCTAAACCTCCTGCCAATCCAACTTTTCCGTTGAAACCTTCTTTTTTATTCTTCTTAAAAATAATGTTAATGATTCCGGCATTACCATTGGCATCGTATTTTGAAGATGGATTATTGATAATTTCCACTTTCTCGATTGCCGAAGCAGGAATATTATCTAAACCTGTTTGCGAGCCAAAACCCGTGAGGGCCGTTTGTTTACCATCAATCAAAACCGCAATTTTATCGTTGCCACGTAATTGTATTTTTCCATCTTGTACCGTAATTCCCGGAAGATTTTGCATGGCTTGCAAGACAGAACCGCCACTTTGACTAATATTATCGGTTAAAGAGAATGTTTTTTTGTCCATCACTTCACTAATCTGTTCGGTTTTGGCGGTTACACTCACTTCTTTTAATACCTGTGTGTCTTCCTCTAATTCCAGATTATTAAAATCTAAGAATTGAGTTAAGCTTCCAACATAGACAGCTTGTTTGTTTTTAGTATATCCCACTGAAGAATATTCTAAATTATAGCTGCCATTTTTTATTCCACTAATCGAAAAACGACCTTCTTCATTGCTAACCGTGCCAGCAACAAATGCGTTTTCTTTTTCGGTTTTCAGGACAACACTGACAAATGGTAGCACACTTTTACTTTTTTTGTCTTTGATAGTGCCTGAAATTGTTACATTTCCTTGTCCGAATATAAGCGTAGAAATGCTTATAAATAGACTCAAACTAAGTAATACTTTTCTTTTGGTCATTAGTCTTTTTGATTAATATTTGTGGTAAAATTGACCAAAAACTTATTAAAATGGGGTTAAAAGTGATTTAGGACGTATTAATTATAATTTTTAGCGGCAATACTGTAAATTTTATTTTTCCATATTGGTCTCTAAGAAATCAAATTCTTTTTTGAATAATCCTGCTTTTGTGGCAGTTTTATCACTAAATTCCAGAATATTTCCTACTTTTTTTTCATAAGGTTTCCACTGAGGTAAACCAGCTCCGTTTGGGTCGCCCGTTTTAGCAAAGTTTACCCAATAACTAGACATCATGTTTTCTAAATCTTTATCTAATTGTTGCCAAGGGCGTTTCCAAGTATGTAGCGTATGCAAAGCGTAAGGCACTTCTGATGTGTGAAAAGCTCCATAATTCGGGAAGTTCGGTTTATCAGGTGGAACGTGACTGAATTGATAAACATAACTTGGTTTATTGGTGTAAATTGCCAATAGGTGAGAAGGCATTCCTGCAAAACCTATTAATCCTTGTTTTAATTTTGCTTCTTTGGCCTCTTCATCTGTGCTGGCAGGGAAGATGCTCAGGAACTCATCTGCTTTAGCCCCATATTTGGTTTGAGCTTCTTTTTTATAATCTTCTAAATTTGTTTTTGGAGTTCCCATTAATCCTCCATCACCTGTTACCCAACCTGTAATAATAGGCACTTGATTATGTTTTCCATTTTGAAAATGCTCCGTAATATTTTTCGGTAAAACATAGCCATCCATCGTTACTCCAAATCTCCCAGCGGCTTGATTATTACTTAATTTTTGAATTTCATAAGCCGAAAGTTTGCGTAAATCTGCAATTGAGGAGGCTTTGGCTAATTCCATGAATTTTGTGCCTTGTTTCTCAGCATTAGCTAAGTCTTGACTCAACATTCTTGATAAAAGTCCACCACTTTGAGGAATCGCTTTGTGAAAAAGCCCTTTTGCTAAAGGTGATGCAATCATGGCATTTACGCTAAATGCACCTGCCGATTGCCCTAAGATGGTCACATTTGAAGGGTCTCCACCAAATGCAGCGATGTTTTTTTGTACCCATTTTAAAGCAGCAATTTGATCAAGGAAACCATAGTTACCTGAAGCATTATAGCCTGCTTCTTTGCTCAATTCAGGGTGAGCCATAAAGCCAATTACACCCACACGATAGTTAATGCTGACAAAAACAACACCTTTCTTGGCCATTTCTTCGCCGTCATAAATATCGCAATTGGCCGAACCGCTGCTTAATCCACCACCATAAATCCAAACCATTACTGGTTGTTTTTCTTTGGCTGATTTGGCGGTTGTCCAAACATTTAAGTATAAACAATCTTCGTTTAATGGCTCTGGTTTGGCAATAAATTCCTCTGTCCAACAATAGAATGGAGCAGGATTGTTTTGAATCGGACTTGCAGAAAAGTCAGTACATTTCTTTATTCCAGACCAATTTTGTACAGGTTGTGGAGCTTTCCAACGCAAATCACCAACTGGTGGAGCTGCGAATGGAATTCCTTTAAAAATTTTTAAGTTTTCTTTGGCATACCCTTCAATTTTGCCATTTGCTGTTTGAATGATAGTTTGGGCAAAAGTTGAAATTGAAAGTAGATAGAGAAAGAGTAGTTTTTTCATTTTTATAGAAATTTAACTTTGGCAGAGTTTAAAACTCTGCCAAAGTTAGTTGACAATTACTTTTTTATTTTCGATTTAAAGAAAGTTATCATCTGAACATAATATTTATCAATCATTACACCAGGGCCATGTCCACCACCTTCTATAATAATCAATTCACTTTTTACGCCTTCTTTTTGCATTTTTTCGTAAAGTTTCTCGCTCTCACAATGCGGTACAAGTGGGTCTTTTGTTCCATGAAAAATTAGGAATGGGGGAGTAGCTTTACTTACGTAACTAATAGGATTGGCCAATGCCACTTTTTCTTTGTTTTCTTGAATAGCTCCGCCAATAAGGGTAGATTCAGGCGATTTTGCTTCATTATGGCTAAATGAGCTTCCACAAGCATCCATCAAAAGGAAATCTGTTGGCCCAAACCAATCAACAACGGCATCAACATTACTACTTTCACCGAGAGATTTTCCAATATTTCCTTCTAAATCAATGGGTAAATGATTAATAGTTGTAGATTTTATACCGCTAGTTACACCCGCCATTGTAGAAAGATGCCCACCCGAAGAAAAACCAGTTATACCCAAGAAAGACGTATCCAGCGAAAATACCGAAGCATTGGCTCTGACGAATCTGATAGCCGCCTTCACATCATGGATTTGTGCTGGCCATATGGCATCTCTGCTGGAACGATGATTGATACTAACTACCGCAAAACCATTCTTTAAAAGCGTTTGACCCAAGCCATCATTAAAACAAGTAGCTTTTGAAGTGTTTGAAAACCACGCACTTCCGTAAATAGTAACCACTACTGGAAAAGGCCCTTTTCCTTCATTTGGTAAGAAAATATCTAATTTATGCCCAATAATTCCATCGCCTACATAATCAATATCAATCCAAGATTTTGAAGCTTCAATTGCAGATTTTGCGAAGTCTGGTTTGGGTTGGGCGATTATTTTTATGCAAAAAAAGAGTAAAATAAAGGTCTTTTTCATGAGGAATTTATTTACAGAATAAAGCGAGTATTATTTCTCTTAAATTTAGATAATAATACTCGCTTTGTGGGAATAATACAATATAATTATAAAAAAATGATAGGAATTACTGTTCTGTAACTTTCAATAATTCGGCATCGTGATGATTGCTGATAGAGCATTTGTTATCAAACATCATCGTTGCTCCTTTATCTACTGTGTAAGGCTCCCATTTTGGTAAACCTGCATGATTAGGATTTCCAGTTTTAGCAAAGTTTATCCATGCTTGACTTACTTTATCGGCAAGTGCATAAGCTTCTTTAGTACCACCAGTCATTTCTTCACAACGAGCGATGTTGTTGAATACAAATGGAATTTCGATGCAGTGAATGGCTTTGTATTTTCCATCCATTACTGGTGATTGCCAAGTAAATAAGTACATATAAGTAGGAGCACCGCCTGCAATTGAAGCTTTTGCTTTTGCTTGATTCACTGCTCCACGACGGAACATTAAGTCTATATCCATCAAGTCAGAAGGTTTAGTATCATTTGGATAAGCTTTTTTCACTGCTGCTAAATAAGCATCCGCTTTATCTTTATAGCGATTTTTGATAAATTCTGTCACTTTTTCTGTCGAACCATTGCTTAACCCTGCACCTAACGAAGCCATGAATTCGTTTTTAACAGTTCCAATCATCAATGGAATATTTTTATAAAGTTCAACTGCTTGTGCATCATCGAATTGATATGGCAATACATTTCCATCAAGTGTTGGGCCGAAGCCTAGACCAAAGTTCCCTACTTGTTTTCCTTCAGCTTTTAATTGGTCGCCAATGGTTTTTGATGCTTTTTGAGAAGCCGCTACCAACGTTGCATAAGGAATTGACTGAATTTCATCTACTTTATCGGCTGAAAGATTTAAGTTTTTCAAAACTTCAGCACCTAATCTTTGTGTTTCTGCTTTGGTAAGCATTTTGCTCATAAAAGCACCACTTTGATTAACAGCTTTGTGGAATAAACCTTTGGCTGCAGGTGTCATCATTAAAGTATTTACTTTACCGCCACCGCCAGATTGACCAAAGATTGTAACATTACCAGCATCTCCACCAAAATTTGAGATATTGGCTTTAACCCACTCTAAAGCTGCAACCATGTCTAAAACGCTATTATTAGCTGAGTTTTTGTATTTGTCGCCGTAAGCCGATAAATCTAAAAAGCCCAAAACATTTAATCGGTGATTGATAGAAACAACAACCACATCGCCTTTTTTAGCTAAATTCTCGCCTTCATAAGATGGTAATTCTTGAGAAGAACCAGCCGCAAAACCACCACCATGAATCCAGAATAAAACAGGGCGTTTTTTGCCGTCGTTAATTCCAGGTGTCCAAACGTTTAACACTAAGCAGTTTTCGTTAGTAAAACCCCAGTCGTGGTGGAACACAAACTCAGATTCGTCTTGAACAGAAGTTGTTGGTGTCATTAATGGCGAAACTGGACCATAAGAAAGTGAACTACGAACATTACTCCATGCTTTTGGTTTCTGTGGTGCTTCGAAGCGTTTAGCTTCTGCATACGGAATGCCTTTGTATGTGTAGATACCATTGTGTACATAACCACGAACCTTACCTAAATCGGTGCTTGTAACGGCTACATTTTCACCTGTTTGAAGCTGTGCATTAACTTTGGTTGTCAGTAATCCCAAAGCCATCATCGCAAAAAGCGTAATTTTTTTCATTGTTTTGATTATAATTAGAGAATGAATAGAAAGTTTAATAATTTTTCGAGTAATGAATGGGTCGAATATTTCGAAGGATTGTTTTAGAGTAATAATTCGAGAAACTTGAATCATTCGATTTATTCTACATTTATTTTAAATATCCTTGCATTTTTAGCCAGTTTCCAAAGTTTTCAATCCAGCCCTCGCTTGAAGTATTAGTTTTTCTCATGCCAAAGCCGTGTCCACCTTTTTCGTAGATGTGCAATTCTGCTGGATGTTTCGCATCGAACCATTTTTTGAAAATATTGATGCTATGAGGCATAAAACCTAATTGGTCATCGGCGGCCACAGCCACAAAAATTGGTGTTTTTTCTTTGGGCATATTTGTACCAATAATTGCATTTTCATAGGCGTAGATTGGTGCTACAAAGTTTGGTCTGCGAGCATCATCAGCACTATAAACCACCGACATAGTAAGTGTTCCTCCAGCCGAAAACCCCATAAATCCAATCTTTTTTGAGTCAAGTTTATATTCAGAAGCGTGCTCTCGAACATATTTTACGGCATTCATACCATCTTCCGTTGCTAAAGGTATAACAGGAGCATTTTCCTCATCTAATGTTTTGAAATTCTGCATTTTGCCCATTAATTCCTTCACTGGGTCATCGGTAAAGCTACGAGCAACACGATATTTCAAAACAAAAGCAGTAATTCCTCTAGCATTTAACCATTTGGCTACGTCAATTCCTTCGCTATCAATCGAAAGTGTATGAAACGCCCCACCGGGGGCAATTACAATGGCTGTTCCGTTTGGATTTTCAGGAATATAAGCGGTGATTGAAGGTCGAGAAACATTATAAACTACCTTTGTATTGAAAACATTTTTATCCGAAATGGCTTCATCCCAAGTCCAATTTTCTGAGCCTTTGGGCCTACCTTCGTAGAGAAAAATTTGTTTTTGTGCATTTGCTGATAGCAAAACACCCATTAAAGAGAGAATAGTTAGTAGGGTTTTCATGTGATTGAATTAAGAATTGAGAATGAAGAATTATGAATGAAACGGATTAAGAACTAATTTTCTTAATTCTCAATTTTTAATTCTTCATTCTTAATTATTTTAAATCTTGCTCGTCAAATAATCCGAACTACGTTTTAAGGCTACTTGAGGATTCGCTACCATATCTTGCTCAACAAAGAAATGTTCAACGCCAACTTCTTTGGCTTTTTTCACAATACCTTGTAAGTCGAGCACTCCATCACCAGCCGAAGCCATTAACGAAAACATCGGCATCCAATCACCCATACCGCCACCATCGCCAGTAAATTGCTTTTTCTCTTTCATATCCTTCAAGTGAAGCATTTTATAGCGATTTGGATATTTTGTCAATAGTTCAATTGGGTCAGCACCACCGCAGGTTGTCCAGAAAATATCCATTTCGAAGAATACTAAACTAGGGTCAGTATTTTTCAGAATGATTTCAAGTGGACGTACACCATCGACAGGTTTGATGCCGTAGCCGTGATTATGATAGCCGAAACGAATGCCTTGCTTCTTGGCCTCAGCACCAATTTTATTGAACGCATCGGCAATATGTTTGTAATCATCAATTGTTTTGCGGCGGTCTTCAGGAATCGCAGGAAGCGTAACATATTTCCAGCCCATTGTATGAGAGGCTTCACCTAAAGCTCCCATATTTTGCTCTAAAGTATCGAGGTCGGTATGAGTACCAGGGGTGCTTAGTCCGTGGTCAGCTAAAATCTTTTTCACTTCTTGAGCAGATTTCCCGAAATACCCACTGCCCGAAAAACCTAGCATTTTTCCAGCAGCTTCCCAACCTTTTCTTGCTTTTTCTACACTAAATGGATACGGCCCATAAAGCTCTAATTCTTTATAGCCTAATTCTTGTAGCATTTTTATTCCAGCCATGTAATCTTCCGAAAGCATTTTAGGAATTGAAAATAGTTGGATACCCAATTTATTCTCTTTTTTCAATGCTGCCATTACTTCTGCCATTGGCGAAACTGCCATTGCTGCTGCAGCTAATGAGGTATTTTTTAGAAATTCTCGTCTTGTTGCCATAGTGTTATTGATAAACTCTTTTGCTTCGACTTCGCTCAGCAACCGATAATTTCAGTAACCGTAAAATAGTTTCGGTAGCCAAGAAATAGATTCGGTAACCAAGAAATAGATTCGGTAACCAAGAAATAATTTCAGTAACCAAGAAATAGATTCGGTAACCAAGAAATAATTTCAGTAACCGTAAAATAGTTTCGGTAGCCAAGAAATAGTTTCGGTAGCCAAGAAATAGTTTCGGTAGCCAAGAAATAGTTTCGGTAGCCAAGAAATAGTTTCAGTAACCAAGAAATAGATTCGGTAACCAAGAAATAGTTTCAGTAACTAAGAAATAGTTTCGGTAGCCGAGCGAAGTCGAGGCTTTATTTATTCTTATATGCCTTATCTAAAAACTCGTAGCGAGCATCAATCATTGATTTTTCGGTGCGAGATTCCACATCAATAATCATTACAGGTGGAGTTGTATCCCCACTTTTTGCTACTGTCCATTCTGGTAACTTATCGCCGTTTGGATTACCCATCTTGATGAAATTTGCAAAGTAATTAAGCATAGTATTCGATACTTTGAAATCATCAGCTGTCCAAGCATAGTCTTTCACTAAAGGAAGGTTGCCCATTGCATATTCAATCTCACAAGCGTGTGGAGCTCCTATTGCTTTTGGTCTAGGAGTATTGCCATCAGCTCTTACCGTTCCACCTGCCAAGCCAGAAGCTAAAGTTTTATCAACTAATTCTGGGCGAATTTTGCTGTATAAGTAGCGGTAAACTGGCTGTGAAGAATTATTGCGGTGTAAATCAAACCATTTCCAAGTTGAATATGAGATAAATCTATCCGAAGCCAGTTGTGTTGCCGAAAGTTCAACTTCTGTTGGATTAGAATGAGGATATAATTTCAAAACCTCTTCAGCATCATTTGGATATTCTTTTTTCACTCTCGTGATAAAGTTTTCAGTAGTATTTGGTAAGCCAAACATAAAAGCTCCTCCCGGAATTTCTGCCGAATTCCAACCCAAAAGAAGTGGCACTTGTGCTTGTTCTTTGGCAGCAAAAATCTGCGGAAGTGTTTTTGGTAAGAAATAATTATCAATAATGATAGGGAAACCAAAACGTTTTGATTCATTATAAATTTCATAAACCTCACGAGTAGACATCGCTCTTAATTCTTTAATCGACTTGATACCAGCTTTTTGCAAAAACTCAACACCTTGTTTTTCACCTTCTGCCAAAGGTACTGGAGCCATTGTTGGGTTTATACCCGCACCACTTTCGCCGATTGCACCTGCAATAAGGTTTTTTGAAAGAGGAGAAGCCATCTGACAGCTTACACCAATCGAACCTGCTGACTCACCTGCGATTGTTACTTTTTTAGGGTCGCCACCGAATGATGCAATATTTTTCTGTACCCATTTCAAGGCTGCATTTTGGTCGAGCATGCCATAATTGCCTGATGCCTTGTATGGTGATTCAGCAGTAAGTTCTGGATGAACCAAGAAACCGAAGATATTTAAGCGATAATTACAAGTAACTACCACAATACCTTTTTTTGCCATTGCTTCGCCATCGTAGCGAGGTTCTGAAGCGTCGCCTGCCACATTTCCACCACCATAGAAATATACTAAAACTGGTAAATCTTTTGAATTACGCTTGGCTGGAGTCCATACATTTAAGTATAAACAATCTTCACTCACACCGTTTGAGCGGGATTGCATATCGCCAAATACCATCGTTTGCATTGGGCGTGGGCCAAATTCCTTGGTTTGTTTGACACCCGTCCAATTGGCAACAGGTTGTGGAGCTTTCCAACGTAACTCACCAATAGGCGGTTTGGCAAATGGAATTCCGAAGTAGGTCTGAATACCCGTATGAGTATTGTAATTGCCTTCGATTATCCCATTTTCGATTTTTGTTTGTACTGAAAATGAGTTTGTGTTTTGTGCCGAAATCTCTGAATTATAAAACATAATTAGAGCGAATAAATAGACTATTTTTTTCATTGATTTAGAAGAGAATTGTTTCATTGTCGCAAATTGAGACAATAATAGTTGCTTTTTTAAAATAATCCTACTTTTTTTTCGAAAATTATATATTTAGTAGATTATTTGGCATTAATTGTAGATTTCAGCTTTATCTTTGTCAAAAAAATAGACCTTCAAAATAAATTTATAAGCTATTAAGCCAATCGAATGCAATCAAACGAATATCTAAAACATATAGCCTACGATTCAGTAGTATTTGGGTTTTCTGGTGAAAAGCTTAAAATATTGATAATCAGATATCATAATACTGGTTTATTTGCATTACCCGGTGGGTTTGTAAGAATGAATGAAAATTTGAACGATGCCGTAAGGAGAGGGCTAAAGGAGCGTACAGGTTTAGATAATATTTATCTTGAACAATTTTATACATTTGGTGATGTGGCTCGATATAAGCCCGAGGTAATGGATACTATTATGAAAGCCAATGGGCATACCATTGATGAATATCCTTGGTTCTTAGATAGGTTCATTTCGGTGGCTTATTATGCCTTGATTAATTACGAGGAGGTAGTGCCTACACCTGATGCTCTATCGGATTCGTGCGATTGGTATGACATTGACAAATTGCCCAATCTGATGCTTGACCACGCCGAAATTGTGGCAAAAGCGTTACAAACACTTAGAGAGAATTTGGAAAAGAAATTGGTAGGTATGAATCTACTACCGCAACTTTTTACGATGAAAGAATTACAAAAGGTGTACGAAGTAATCTTAGGAGAAAAGCTACATCGCGGTACTTTTCAGCGTAAAATACTCAATTTAGGCATTTTGCAACGACACGAAAAGCAGTATTCGGGAGCTGCCCATAAAGCACCTTTTTTATACAGTTTTGGTGTTTAAAAAAAAGTAACTCATCTAAATAAGATGAGTTACAACATTGTAAAGGTTTAATAAAGGTATATAATTGAGTTATTGTTTTTACTTATTTGATTTTTCTCCTTCTAGCCAATGGTAACTCTTTCCCTGAATTGAGAATTACAATATTTAGTGGTCGAGTCTTAATTTCTTTAATTGAATCTTTTTTTACTAAGTATGATTTATGAATCCTTATGAAGGAGTGTCCGTGTATTTGAGATAAAAATGCCTCACATTTTTTTAAAGTATATGGAAACATTTTCTTGTGTCCGTTGTTTAAATGAACGATTGTGTAGTTGATTGAGCCTTCAAGATGACAGATTTGATTTAGAGATGGGAATTGCATGGCAAAGATTATTAAGCTTTATGTTTAAAATGTCTTATACTGAAAAAGTTTCCATGGCTACACTTGTTTGATTACGCAATAAAATCCTTTTTTTATTGAAAAATTACACATAGATGTCATTTGATAATTTATCAAAACTTTTGTAAAATTGTAAGTATTTGAAAATTAGGTAGTTACTAAGAAAGAAGGGGGTTCGGTGGAAAGTATAAGATTAAGATTTTTGAAGCGTAAATTTATTGAGAAAGTCATTGCAGATTTTGGCGATGATTATCAGCCTATACGCAAAAATGATTTTGAGAGCATAAATTTATCTGCTTTAATAACCGCTATTTTAAAAAAGAATCGAGGGGGAATTCCAGAGCAAAAATTAAAAGATTACTTAGTTAGTGAGCAAACTCTTCGAAGAATTTTTGAAGAACGAGATAAAGATACCACTTTTCAGCAAGCAACTCGAAACTTCCTATCACTTTACATTGGATTTCAGAATTATCAAGATTTTATTGATAATGCTAATTTTGAAGAGAATCTCCCACAAAAAAACTTTAATTGGCCGCTCATTAGTATAATAGTTGGTTTTGGGGTTCTATTTCTGATGCTCGGATTTATTTGGAGTAAAAAAACTTTGGTCGAAGCTGCCAAGGGTAAGATTACTAATGTAACTCTTGAAAGCGATAAAGCTCCTATTACTGTTAAGTTTGACTATCAACTAAAAAATATTGAGGACGTAGAGAAAGTTTATCTTGACTATAGTGCGAATTCTAGAAGTATTGATACAACTTTGTTGAGTCCACAAAAAAATACTGCTTCGGTTTGCTTTATTCATCCAACGATTCGGACTGTCAAATTGATGGCTGATAATCGTAAACTAGATTCAATCAAAGTAATCATACCCTCAGAGGGGTGGGTGGCTGGTTATGAAGAGATTTTTTATCTAAATTCAACGCAGTGGAAGAAAAATGGAGTGGCACATATTCAGAAGGAAGATTTGATTGAGGAGGTTCGAAATAAATCTACTTATTATTCATTTTTGAAAAAGGTTAGTAATTTCAATGGTTCTCCTTCCACTGATGAAATCTCATTTGAGGCCAAAGTAAAAAATCCATCTTCTGAAGGAGGGATAGTCTGTAATGATATTTCTTTTGAGTTAATAGGTGAAGATGATAAGATACAATTGAATCTGACCAAGAAAGGATGTTCGCATTATTCTTATATTCATTATCCGAATAAGAAGATAAAAGGTGCAACACACGATCTCCAAAAACTAGGGATAAATTTAGATGAGTTTGTGGATGTGAAAATTATTACGCACCAAATGAAATTAGAAATTTTTATAGATAACGAATTAGTATATCAAACTAACTATGATGAGCGTTTAGGTAAATTAAATGCTATTTATATTGGTTTCAGAGGTTTAGGGACAATTGATTATATTAAGTTGTCTAACCCGATTACGAATAAGCTTTTGGAAGTGGAAAATTTCTAAATTGATTTAACTTTAGATTCTCCTTTGACCCAAAAAGGGTACTTAGTTGTTGTCATTTTTATATGTTTCAACAGAATTTCATCTTAAGATGAAATTCTGTTTTCGAATAAAGACTTCATGCAATAGTTTTGCACTTTTAGTTTAAAGGTTCTATCTTAAAACCTACTTTCTTTATTGCCTCAATAATATCTTCTGTAGAAACATCGGGATTATCTACACTCAATATTTTATTGGGGTTTTCAGTATCAACCTTCCACTTATTTTCTCCCACCGTTGAATTAAGAGAATTGGTTACTCTTGCAACACAGCCACTACAATTGATATTTGTTTTAAATGATTGATTTTTCATATCTATATTTATTTTATGATAACAAAATTATAAATTTTTATTCCGAAGTCTTAGACTATTACTTACAACTGAAACTGAACTGAGTGCCATTGCTGCTCCCGCAATCATAGGGTTTAGTAAATATCCATTAATAGGATAGAGAATCCCCGCTGCAATTGGAATACCTATAAGGTTGTAAATAAATGCCCAAAAAAGATTTTGTTTAATTGTTGAAGTAGTTATTTTAGATAGTTTGATTGCTTGACCAATTTTGGTTAAATCCGATGAAATGATAGTCATTTTGGCAACATCCATTGCGATATCACTACCTTTTCCCATGGCAATACTCACATCTGCCTGTGCCAAAGCACTACTATCGTTGATTCCATCGCCAACCATTGCTACAATATTACCGTTTTCTTGTAGCGACTTGATGAATGCCGCTTTTTGAGCAGGTAAAACTTCGGCTTGAAAATTTTCGATACCTGCCACCTTCGCAACAAGAGCCGCTGTTTTAGGGTTATCGCCAGTGAGCATATAGACCTTTACTCCATTTGTCTGTAATTCATTAATAGCCTTCTTAGAAGTTTCTTTGATTTGGTCTTCAATAGCAATGACGGCTAGGGCTTCAGTTGAATTAGCAAACCAAATAACTGTTTTGGCTTGTTCGAGCCATTCTTGGGCTTTTTGAGTCAGTATAGAATCTATTTTAATGGCACATTTTGTTAGTAGGTTTTGATTTCCAATGAAATATACCTCCTGACCTATTTGTGCTTTAGCTCCGAAACCTGTAATACTCTCAAATTCATTTATCGAAATAAGAGCAACATCTTTGAAATGATTGACTACTGCTTCTGCCAAGGGGTGCTCAGATTGTTTTTCAATCGAAACTAAAGCTCCAATTAATAAAGGGTCTTCGTTTTTCCAACAGATATCTGTTACAACTGGTTTTCCCTCTGTGATTGTGCCTGTTTTATCTAAAACAACCGCATTGATTTTTTTAGCTAACTCCAAACTTTCGGCATCTTTGATAAGTATTCCATTTTCAGCACCTTTTCCTACCCCTGCCATGATAGCGGTTGGAGTAGCTAAACCCAAGGCACATGGACATGCAATTACTAAAACCGTGACCATCGTGAGCAAACCATGTGTTAGTCCGTTTTCTCCTCCTAAAATTACCCAAGTTATTAAAGTGATAACGGCTATACTGATTACGATTGGCACAAAAATGCTGGCAATTTTATCTACTAATTTCTGTACGGGGGCTTTACTACCTTGTGCCTCTTGAACCATTTTGATAATGTGTGCCAAGACCGTATCGCTGCCAATTTTGGTAGCTTTAAATTGAAAACTTCCTTTTTGGTTAATTGTACCTGCAAAAACCTTATGCGTTATTGTCTTTTCAACAGGGATAGGTTCTCCGCTGAGCATACTTTCGTCAATAAAAGAAGTTCCCTGAGTTATCTCTCCATCAACAGGAATCCTCTCGCCTGGTTTTACTATCATCACATCGCCAATCTTAATAGAGGCAATCGGTACTTCCATTTGGTGGCCGCCTTCGTGTACAATGGTCACGGTTTTGGGTTGCAGTCCCATGAGTTTTTTCAAGGCAGAAGAAGTATGGCCTTTGGCTCTCTCTTCCAACCATTTACCTAATAAGATAAAAGCTATCACAACCGCAGCCGCTTCAAAATACACGTGTGCGTGTAGCCCTCTTTTATGCCAATAACTAGGGAATAGGGTATTAAAAACGCTAAAAATGTATGCGACACTTGTGCTTAAAGCTACCAATGTATCCATGTTTGCAGAACGATGCTTGGTTTGTTTCCAAGCATTGATGAAGAATTGACTTCCGAAAACAAATAGTACCGGAGTTGATAATGCCCACATGATGTAATTACCATATGGTAAATCCATGAAAAACATAGAAATTATTACAACAGGTATCGAAAAAGCAGAAGCCCATATTGTTTTTCTTTTTAACGATTCAAATTTTTGAAGTTTTGCTTTTTCAAGTTCGTCTTTTGCTTCTTCACTTTCATCAATTAATAAATCATAACCAACTGATTGTAAGGAAGTTTTTAGTTCTTTTGGCTCGGTTACTGTTGGAATATACTCCACTTGAGCCGCAGCATTGGCATAATTTACACTTGCACTTACTACGCCATTTTGGTTTTCAAGAATGCTTTGTACACTACTTGCACAGCTTGCACAAGTCATATTTGAAACTGGATAGCTTTTCTTAATAGTCGTTACGCCGTAGCCTAAATCTCTAATGGCTTTGACTGATTCTATAAGCGTTTCATTATTTAGTGTAGATGTAATGACGGCTCTATTATTGTTTAATTCTACTTTATGTTTTAAAACGCCCGTAACTTTATCCAGACCTTTGTCAATAATCAAAGCACAGTGTTCGCTATCTACCCCTTCAAGTGGTATATTAAGCGTGATATTTTTACTGGTATCCATTTGTCTGATTGTTTAATGTGACAAAGGTATGAAGGAGCTTAAATATTTTAATTATAGGTATTTTAAATTGATTTATATAATTTTCAGAATGAACCCAATTAATCTTTAAAAAAATGAGTCATCCCGAGCTTTAGATTATACATCACGGCAATAAACCAAAGCATGTTAGTAAACCTTTTAAAAATTCGGAATGACTCTTTTCAAAATTAACCTAATTTGTTTTTATTAGATTTGGTTAATCGAAATCCTTTTATTTTCCTTTAATTGCTTAAAATGGCTCGGAGTTAGACCTGTAACCTTCTTAAATTGCGTTGAAAGGTGCTGAACGCTGCTATAGTATAATAAGTCTGCTATCTGACTTAAGGAGTATTCATCATAGACTAAAAGCTCTTTTACTTTCTCTATTTTTTGATTAATCAGGAATTGCTCAATGGTAGTTCCTTCAACTTCTGAGAAAAGCGTGCTAAGATACTTATAATCCCGACCAACTTTTTCGGAGATATGGGTTGAGGGGTTTATCTTCTGCAATTTCTCGGGCTGCGTTTGTACTAACTCAATGAGGGTAGTTTTAATGATATGAACCATTTGTTTGCGTTTATCATCTAGTAATTCAAAACCATACGATTGCAGTTTTTGTGAAATGGTTTCGGTTTGTTTGTCATCCAAATCATTGCTAGTTTCAACTACACCTAAATCAACTTTTGTAGTTGGGATATCACTTTTATCAAAAAGGTCAGCCACAACCATTTTGCATCTATCACAAACCATATTTTTTACATATAGAGTCATGCTTTTATTACGTTATTTTATATTTAATTCTAAATAAATCACTCTGACAAACATAGGCTTCAATACATTACAGTATCAAAATGTTTTCCAAAAGGGTCATTCGATGCAAAAGTTAAAACAGAGCCTGATTCAATAAATGTTAAGGCAAATAAATATTATTGATGCTTTTTTCTCTTGTGTACAAATTAAACAGAAAATACTACTTTCAGAACTAATTGAATAAGAAAACTTAAATATTGAAGAAGCAAAAAGATATATTACGGTGTGAATATTCTACTGAAAATGGTACAGAACTTAGTACTATTTTACACAAAATAAGTCAGCTAAACTCATATTATTTGACAAAAAACAAAATGTTTTTCAAAAGATTAGTGCATTTGTTGAGAAGATTAAGGGTGTTGGAAGACAAATTTAAAAAATTGACATAAAAAAAGTACTCAAATTGAGTACTTTTGAAAATTTTGGCGGTCTGGACGGGGTTATGCAAACAAATGATTATCAATAAGTTATTAGTGTTTTTGAGCGGGTAGCAAAAAAAGTAGCAAGGGGGCTTGAATTAAATCAATTATACATCATCGTATGTCTTTCAAATAACACCCACTTCACTGCTAAACATATCTAACACTTGATTTATTTTGTCTAATCTTAGAGTAGTTTTTCATTGCTTAAGTTCTCTTAAAAAGCGTAGTCAGACACCTGACTTCAGTTCAAGCTCTTCTTGCGTAAGTTTAAGACTCTTACGTTTTGCTTTTACGAAATGCCCAATTTGTTGCATATTTTTTGTACCTTATCGGGTATAGATATTTTTGTTCAGTAGTAGATTTATACCCGATTGGGTATCTTCTAAAGGTTTTTAATATGAATTTTAACTTCCTAATAATCTTTATCACTATTTATTTTGAACACAAATAGGTCTTAAATAAATTTGGATTTTTCTTAGTATTACTAAAATTGATTCTGAAAAAAAGTTCACACACATAATCAAACATGAAAAATTTACGATTACTATTTCACATCCTTTTTTCTATACTTTTTATTGAGAATTCCTCTGCTCAATATATCACTATTGATGTTGGTACAATAAATTCATTCTGTGCTGGTACTGCTAAAGATATTCGTATTTATGCAAGTGGTTTTTCCGCTACTACGCCTCGTTTTGCCATTATATTATCAAATTCACAAGGGCAGTTTATTGAGCCAGATACGATAGCTAAAGGAACGATTGTGCAACAAAATGTCTATCAGACTATTTCCGTTTCTATTCCTGCTAATGCGGTATATTCAACAAGCTATAAAGTAAAAGCAGCAAATGTTTCAAGCAGTGAGACGTATGTATCTATAAATACATCAACAAATAATTTAACCGCAAATCTATCTGGTAGCTTTCAAGTATCAGCCTGTTCGCCTGTTATGGCATTACCTATAACTTATACAGGACAAGAATCAATATTTGTGGAAATAAAAGATAGTTTACGTAATCAAGTTTTATCCACTCGTGTTTATCCGCCCCCTTACAATACATTTACTTTCAGTCATGGTATTTATAGATTGTTAAAGGTCTCAAATGGTTGTGGAAATGGTATTGTTTCAGGGATAGCTACTGTTTCTATTGTTCCTCCAATTATTTCATTAAGTATGCCCAGCGATACTGTAATTTGTAGTGGAGAGATTGTAAAAATTAATTATAATATATCGAGTAATGGGTGTACGAGGAACCTTTATATTTCTGATGCTAGTGGAGTAAATTATAACTCAATAACACCAATAAATTATGGGAGTAGTAGCATTTTTGAGGTTAGAATTCCTGAAGATTTGCCTACTGGAGAAAACTATAAGTTTAAAATGGAAGTTATTGGGGCTTATGGAACTAATTATAAGGGTGAGGTGGAGACTACTTCAAGGCTAAGGATACAACAAAGCCCTAAAGTTACGCTCACTAATAATTTCTCAGGAACTTTACAATTTTATGGAGTCGATAAAGCTCTTAATTTTACTTTCAGAGGATTACCACCATTCAACTTTTACTTTGATGGAAATCGCTATTTGTCTGATAATAATACTTTTACAATCAATAAGAAGTTTTATAAGTCACAAACTATTCAGTATGGTATAGTTAATGATGCTACTTCTTGTATGAATGGCTCACTGAGCAGCCAGTATGTAAATGTAGCTACAAGTACTCAGATTAATACTCTACCCGCAAATACTCCAGTTAGCTTTACATCAAGTTATAATTTTAAGAATTACTGTAAAGGTCAGCAGATGCGAGTAGCTTACAAAATTTTTGGCGAATTGCCCGTAAATACTACGTTGAAGGTTCAAATAAAAAAAACTACCAATACTGATTGGATTGATGTGACGAGTAGTGCTGGATATGAAGAAAAACAATTTATTGTCGATTTACCAAATAATTTGGAAAAGGGACAATATGTCGTGCGGGTATTACCAATAAACCCTAATATTCTAGTAACACAAGGAACAGAAAATGATGGTTCTTACTTTGCATCAAATGTCATAAATATCATCGGAGACGTGACACCATATTTAGGGGACAGTCCTGATACAATCTATATTAGAAAAAACGATGTTGTAAAGTTTAGTGCTAATATAACGGGTGGAGCAGAAGGATACCCTTATTATTTGACCCAACAACCACTCTATACACTGAAACTAAAAAATTCACAAAATAATATTTTATACGACTTTCAACCATTCTGGAATAATCAAAACCAAAGTACTCTGATATCTACTGATACAATTACTCGTAATACTACCTTTGAGCTGGTCAATGCTTCCAGTTTGTTTGAGTGTCCGAATGTATCTCCGATACCCAGCAATAAAATTACCATAATTGTTGAAAATCATATCAATAACGTACGAATAAGCACTAATGGGTTGAGTGACTGGTATTCAAGTACTAATCCATGCGGTGGTTCACAAATAGATATTCCAATTTGGCTATCTGGTAATTTTAATTCCAATAATCAGGTTAAAGTTATGATGGCCAGATATAATTCTCCTAATCTTTTATTTGAAGTACCTTCGATTGATAATGGAAATAATACCAGAAAAATAATACTACCTATATCAGATAAACCTGAGAGTTTTTACATAAAAGCAATTGCAAGTTCGCCTTATACGCTTGGAAAGTTTAATCAAAATAGCTTATTTATCCAACCACCCGCCAAAATTAACTTATCGGGGGAATTTTCAGTTGTGGCTGGTTCAGTAATTGGAATACCTGTTCAAGTAAATGCAATAAATAACGGATATTCAATAACCATTACCGATGGTTTCAACGATTATCCATTTAGTATTGGTTTTACATCTACACCATATACCTATATTTTAAAGCTTAAAATTCCAGCAAATACTCCACCCTCTGATTTAACCTTTAAGGTGAAAAACTTTACCACCAGTTGTGGCAATGCAATCATTGAAGGGCAAACTTTAGTACATGTTTTAAGTTCGCCACTGATTACAATCTCAAATCCAATAGGTGTTTGTCCTGTAAATAGCGTACGTAATATTTCAATGGATTTTTCATCCAACTTAGTTTTTCAGGCAAATAATATCTTTAAGGCTAGACTTGTAAATAGAAGTAACAATCAGGTCATTAACGAATATGAGGCTAATTTGGTTAATGGTAAAATTACTTTCAGCTATCCTGCTAATGGTTTAACACCACCCAATTATGATGTTCAAATTTTATCTACTGCTCCTCAAGCAGTAAGTAACATTTATACAATATCAGAGAGTAATAATCCTTCACTAAACTTTTATGTACCACCGACCATACAAAAAGGTGGTTTGTTATCTTTAAATTATACTCTCAGTGGTACTCCTCCTTTTCGGTTTAAGGTGCTGGAAGGGGATAACATTACTGAGTACTACACAACAACTAATACAGCTGGAAAGGGTATTGTGGTTGATAGAACAATGACTTTTCAAGTTTTAGAAATTAAAGATGCAAATTGTACCTTTTCAGTAATAGATGATGCAACCTATGCAGCAGTTTATTTAAGAAAAGCTGAGGTTTTTGAAAGTTTATATCCATTAGAAATAAGTACTTTGAATAAAGTAAGCTTCTGTGATAATGAGCAGATAATTGCTAATATTAGCAAAAATAAGACTTACACATCCTATCAATTTCAACTTGCACCTTATGGTACTTCCATGTTTTTTGATTTGCCAACTACTGTTCAAGACGAGCAATTAGTTGCTACTTTTTTGCCAAATTTGAGCAAACAAACCAGCTTTCAGCTAAGAGTCAAGGGAATTTTAGCCGATGGTAGTATTGAGTATAGTTCTGTTTATCAATATGCAATAAAACTTAATAATTCATCAAATGCTACACTTACTGGAGGTGGGAATTATATTAAAGGTAGTGATTCTGGGGTAGATTTAGTTTTCAGATTTACTGGTTCAGCACCTTGGAGTTTAACATATACAGATGGTATCAATTATTACAGTTTTGCAACCTCTGATTCAATAAAAGTTATTAAAAGATACGATACCGAAAGCAAGCAATTTTCAATAGTTTCAGTTAGAAATGGTTGTGGATATGGCACTTTTTCAGGCCAAGCGTATATAAATGTGCTAAATATTCAGACTCAAAGATTAGTTGGTTTAGAGGGTATTTGTTATGGACAAACACTTATTATTCCTTTTTCGCAAAGTGGTACGTTTGATGCCTCAAATCAGTTTAAGATACAATTGTACAGAGACGTGCCTAATGCTTATAACATCGCTAATAACTATTTTACTTTAGATGCAACTTGGAGTGGGAACGCACTTTATGCAACAATTCCAAATTCATTACCATTTGATACTCAAAAAAACAGTCCATACTACATACGTGTGATTTCTACACAACCTAAGCTTTTAGGAACATACGCTTTGAACTTATCAAATACAGAAAAACAAGCTGTTTTTGTGTGGGGGAATGTCCCAACTATCTCTTTGACAGGAGGAAATACCATTTTGGCGGGGCAAACGTCAAAGTTGATAGCTAAAGTCAATGGATTTTCTAATTTTTGGTACTTTAGGATTTCGGATGGTACAACTAATTATTATTACTATCCTCCGTCATTTCCTTTTGAAGTTCCATTCTCGCCTACACAAACAACGAATTATACAATCACACAATTTTACTCTGCATGTGGTGGTGAAATAGGTTCACCAAGTTCTCAAATCATAAAGATTGGAACATGTGTTCCTGTTGAAATTGTCAATACTTCGTTTATTAATACTAACGAAAGCAAATTTGCAGGTGTAAGGGTTGAAGCTGACAATGAGATAAAAATGGGGTCTAATATAAACTATAATGCAGGAAGCAATATCCTCCTCCTTCCTGGATTTAGCGTTGATAGTGGGTCAATATTCAAAGCTGTTATAAAAGGTTGTAGTAATTGATACGAATATTTGAATGTATCTAATTTTTCAAGCCCTATAAGTTCGTAGTTCCCTTTTTAGATTTAGATATTTGCTTGTAATATGTAATGAGTTTTGTCGCAAAAGTTGTAAATATTTGCGACCACTTTGGAAGGAAACTTGGATTATTATATTTTTATCCCAAACATATCTGTAAGCATGTACTTAAGAAAGAATAGTTTCTGGTATAGAATTATATCTTATCTAAAATATATTTTTGAAACCAGGCTGGGATTTCTTCCGTCTGAAGATTTATCTCTGTTCCCCCAACAATTTCAGCAATCCATATTTTGTTATCGCCTGAGTTGTCAAAAATAAAAGTTCTATCTGTGTGATTAACTGCTTCAAACAATAACTCTAATGAACGATAATATCTTGAAACTACCTTTTCGTTTGGAACATTATGGCCGCCAGATTTTACTCAATGCCCAATTCGTAAAAGGTTTATAAGTGGGTCTTCTGTTGCAACGTAGTATAAATAAGTACGATAACCTTCTATTTGAGCTTTTTTTAGAATTTCAATCTTATCAGGAGATGACGTTACAGTCTCAAATGTAAAAGACTTGCCCTCATTCAAAAGTTTATGACGCAAGAAGTCTGTCAGAATAGCACTTAAATAAGAATCAAAACCACGGTTTTGTGTAATGCTCGAAATTCAACCTCAAATTGTTCAAATTCGGCAATTCTATCTCTTAATAATTTGGCCAAATAAGCATCTTTTACATTCAATTTCTTTTTGTCCCATTCTTTTGGAGTAACATAAATTTTTGTTGAGAAGTACCTTCTTCTACCATTTAAATAAACTTGAATTTGAATTAAACCCTTCTCATGGTTCTTTTTAGTAATTTCTTTCTTTCTGTCGAAAATTAAGCTGTATGATACTTTCATTTTGATACCTGTTTATGTTAATAATGGCATAAACCTAAGGTAGAAAAATGGAAACAAAATGAGTAGCAAACAAGTAGCAAAAAATATGCAAAAACATACTAACATTTGCTATGTTTTGGGAGGATATCTTAAAGCAAAAAAAAGCACCCTTATCTGAGTGCTTTTTCTGCTGCTTTCGGCGGTCTGGACGGGATTCGAACCCGCGACCCCATGCGTGACAGGCATGTATTCTAACCAACTGAACTACCAAACCAAAACTATATGTACTTTTCGATAAAAAAAGCACTCATTTCTGAATGCTCTCGCGATTATCTCGCGGTCTGGACGGGACTCGAACCCGCGACCCCATGCGTGACAGGCATGTATTCTAACCAGCTGAACTACCAAACCGTATCATTAATAAACTTGAAAATATTTCTTCGTTTGTTTAATGTGGTGCAAAGGTACAACGATTATATTTGTGTGTCAAGACTTAACACAAAAAAAATATGAAAATTTCTCGACCTACCGCAAATGAATACGATATAAATTCGTATCAAAATCGTTATATTCAGGCAGTTATGGGTGATGATGCTCTGAAAATCCTTGCAGAAAATATTTCAATTGTGGAAAATTTCTTTAAAAATATTCCCCTTGAAAAGCTTCACTTTCGCTATGCAGAAGGAAAATGGTCACCACTCGAAATGCTCGGCCACATTGTAGATACCGAAAAAATCTTACTTTATCGTGCTTTATCGGTGGCTCGTGGCGAGAAAAAATCACTTTTAGGTTTTGAAGAAGACGATTATGTGAAGGCTGCAAATTTCGATAAAAAATCGTTGAGGAGTTTATTATTACAGTTTAAAGCACAACGCAAATCAACAATTTTGTTTTATAAATCATTAGGAAAACGCGAACTTAGTCGCATGGGTCTTGCCAATGGCTTACCTACTAATGCACGTGTATTGGCTTGGTTTATTGCTGGACATGAGTTGCACCACCTCAATATTCTAAAAGAACGTTATTTGTAAACAAAAATATTTTCTTAATTCATCTAACCTAAATAAAAATCAACAATGAAATTAAAATCATTCTTATTAGTATGTGTTCTTTATGCTAATTGCTTCATTGATACAAAGGCTTAGTCATTGAGTGCAGTGGAGAAAAAAATAATTGAGCATGTGAAAATTAATATGTCGCAAACAGAAAAACTTTTGATGGATGCCGTGAATATCAATAGTGGTACTCTGAATCATGAAGGGGTTCGTCAGGTAGGGCAACTTTTTAGAAATGAATTTGATGCGATGGGCTTTACTACCGAATGGGTGTCTTTACCAGACTCACTCAATCGTGCAGGACATTTGGTTGCTTATCGTAAAGGCAAAAAGGGTAAGAAACTCTTTTTGATAGGTCATTTAGATACTGTTTTTGAGAAATCTATGCCCGCTGGGCCGTTTACACGCTTAAATGATTCAACAGCTACTGGGCAAGGTGTCAATGATATGAAAGGTGGTGATGTAATGGTAATTGCGGCATTAAAAGCCCTTCATGCTCAAGGTTTACTCGAAGATACCGACATCACCGTTTATTTTACTGGTGATGAAGAAAATGCAGGTAAGCCTACTAGTATTAGCCGAAAAGATTTTATAGAGCGTGCGAAAGCAACTGAGGTTGCCTTAGCTTATGAAACCGCCGTTGGATTTGACATTGCCGCCACGGCACGTCGTGGGGCGAGTGGATGGCACCTAACAACGCATGGGAAAACGGGGCACTCTTCAGGTGTATTTAATAAAACTATGGGCTATGGAGCAATCTATGAGGCTGCTCGTATTTTGGACGAATTTCGTGAAGCATTAAGTCAAGAAAAGTATCTAACATTTAATCCTGGTGTAATTGTTGGCGGAACAGAAGTAAACTACGACCCCGCCCAAGCAAAAGGTACAGCCATTGGTAAAACCAACATTGTCGCACAGAAAGTAGAAGTTACTGGTGATTTACGTTTCTTGACTGAAACTCAAAAAGAAGCTGCTCGTGCCAAAATGCGTGAAATTGTTTCTAAAAACTTGAATGCTACTTCTGCTCAAATTACATTTTCTGATGGTATTCCTGCCATGGAGCCAACTGAAGCTAACAAGAAATTATTAGAGGTTTTGAGCAAAACAAGTCAAGATATGGGCTTGGGAGTAGTGAAAGCAGGTGACCCAGGTTCTCGTGGGGCAGGAGATATTTCCTATATTGCTCAATATGTAAGTTGTTTGGATGGCCTCGGAGCATCGGGTAGGGGAGCACACGCACCCGGTGAAACTATCAATCTAAAAGAATATCCTACTCTGATTCAACGTTCGGCAGTATTGCTTTATCGCTTAACAAGATAACGCATCTGTTTTCAGTTTACAGTGGGCACTAAAATACCTACTGTAAACTGAAAGTTACCAATTATTTCTTTTTATACTTACAAGTAGTGTTATCGGGCTCTAGGTAGTATGATTTGAAATTTAATGCTTTTTTATCCATACAGCCTTTTAAGTTTAGTAATTCAATATTTCTGAAATCAATGGCGTGGCTTTCTGCTTGTAGGGCAATATATCCTTCGCCCAAAGGTGTACCATCTTTTTTAGCCCATTCTTCGCCATTTTTTACATTATCAGTTGTATAATCATACGGTTTTCCAAGAAATCCACCACCAATTCTTGCGTTTGTAAATGTTAAAACCGTATCTCCTTCAATTAAATGGTGAACGATTTTACTGCCAATGACAATAGCTTCTGCTTTTACCCATTGATCGCCATCATAAGTTTTAGATTTCGAGTCAATGCAGTGTGCCATATCTAATCTACCGTTGATATCGACAATCGTTCCGGGAGTACAAAGATTACCCGTATGGCGTGGGCCATTACCCAAACCTCCAAGTAATTGCATTTCGAGCGAAACGGGAAAATCTTGGTCGATGCCATTACTAGCCGCCGACTGTGAGTGAAGCATAATTCCACTATTTCTTACATTCCATGATTCTCCACCCGGTACTTGATTTCCTTGGAAACGATATTCAAATTTGATACGATAATGTGAATAAGGAGTTTTGTAATAGATATGTCCATATTTATCATCGAAGTTCTTGTATTCTTTATAATTCACTCGCATCATGCCATCTTCTACCAGAAAAGTATTCTTATAATTGTCATTTACTTCGTGTCCTGATATTTTTATATCCCATCCACTTAAGTCTTTTCCATTAAATAATGAAATCCAATCTTTCTTCTGAGCTTGTTTTTGAGCGAAAATTTCTTGGGAAGAAAATAAAAATAAAGCAGCAATAAAAAGTTTTTTCATGGTTGAATAGCGATTAAGGTTGAACTATTGTCGACTTGTCGATTTTGATTGAAATAGATGAATAATTGACCAAATATTTGGCGTAATTTTGTAGAATCAAACTTACAAAAAAAGGTTTTAGGTTTGGGTAAAGAATCAAAATATTTAGATGATAATCAAAGAAATAACAAATTATCTTGAGAGCATTGCTCCATTGGCCTATCAAGAAAGTTATGATAATGCAGGCCTAATTGTTGGAAATGCCACTGCCGAGGTGACAGGCATATTAGTTACCCTCGATTCTACTGAAGAGGTGATAGATGAAGCCATTGCTAAAGGTTGTAATTTGGTAGTGGCTCATCATCCGATTATTTTCAAAGGATTGAAAAAGCTTACTGGAAAAAACTATATTGAACGAACTGTCATCAAAGCAATAAAAAACGATATTGCCATTTATGCTACTCACACGAATATTGACAGTGTAGTTGGTGGGGTGAATTTCAAAATTGCAGAAAAGTTAAAACTGGGAAATGTGAAAATTTTGGCTCCAAAGAGTCAAGTTTTGATGAAATTAATCGTTTTTGTACCAACTTATAATACCCAAGATTTACTCAAGGCCCTCCATGCGGCTGGGGCTGGAGTGATTGGGAATTATAGTAATGTAAGTTTCAGGGCTGAAGGAACTGGTGCGTTTCGACCTAATGAAAAAGCAAATCCTACCATCGGTGCCGCAAATGTTGATGAAGAGGTGCACGAGCATAGGGTAGAAGTGATTTTTCCTGCCTATTTAAAAAATCAGGTTTTGGCTGCTATGTACAGTACACACGTGTACGAAGAAGTTGCTCATGATATTATTACGCTCGAAAATCAAAACCAAGAAGTTGGCTCAGGTATTGTAGGAGAATTGAGTGAAGCTCTTTCAGAAACTGATTTTCTGCGTCATTTAAAAAATAGCATGGGGGTTTCGGTTATTCGCCATACCAAACTTTTAGGCAAAAAAATAAATAAAGTAGCTGTCTGCGGAGGCTCTGGCGGATTCCTACTTGGTGATGCCATCAGTCAAGGTGCAGACGTATTTATTACGGCCGATTATAAGTACCACGAGTTTTTTGACGCTGATGGACGCATAATTATTGCAGATATTGGTCATTATGAGTCAGAACAATACACAAAAGAACTTTTGAAAGATTATATTTGTAAAAAATTCATTAACTTTGCAGTCCATTTGTCGGAAACTCCTACAAATCCTGTCAATTATTATTATTAAGAATAAATAAAAAACTGGTTAACGGTTATTTGTTATTGGTTTTTAGAAGTAAAGGCTATGGAATTAGAAGCTTTTTTCTCAATTAAACTAATAACCAATTAACCAATAACTAATAACCAAATTAGTTTTAGATATTATGGAATTAACAGTTGCACAAAAATTAGAAGCACTTCTTAATCTTCAAACCATTGATTCAGAATTAGATGAATTAAGAAAACTTCGTGGTGATTTGCCAGATGAAGTACGAGATTTAGAAGATGAAGTGATTGGCTTTGAAACTCGTATCGGTAAGTTCAAAAAAGAAATCGAAACTTTAGAAGTTGAGTTGAATGGCTACCGTGCTGGAAAAAAAGAAGCTGAGAAGCTTATCCAGAAGTACAAAGACCAACAAATGAATGTACGCAACAACCGCGAATATGATGCGATTGCAAAAGAATTAGAATTGCAAGAGCTTGAAATTCAATTGGCTGATAAACGTACGCGTGAAACTGAATTCAAGATTAAAAATAAAAATACTGAAATTGCTGATGTAGAATCGGCAATGGCAAATCGTAAAAAAGACCTTGAAGTAAAACGCAAAGAATTGGATGTATTGATTGCAGAAAGCCAAGAAGACGAGAAGAAATTAACTGTTAGCCGTGATAAAGCAGCTACACACGTTGAAGAGCGTTTAGTAAATGCTTACAATCGTATTCGCGGAAATGCAGAAAATGGTTTGGCGGTAGTACTTGTTAAACGTGGTGCTTGTGGTGGATGTTTCAATATCGTACCTCCACAACGTCAGGCTGATATCAAAGACAAAAAGAAAATTATCGTTTGCGAACACTGCGGACGTATCTTAGCGGATGTTGACGTTGTTGAGATTGTAAGAAGATAATCTTTGCTTAAAATAAGAAATTTGAAGATAGCTAAGTTTTCGGAAGAGAACTTAGCTATTTTTGTTTTACTAAAACTATTTAAAAAGTTAATTCGTATTTTAGAATAAGGCTAAGCCTACTAAAGTATAAAAACTAAACTTTCATACAATTTCATTGAGAAAACTAAAATACATATTAGGCTTTATTTTAGCCTTTAGCACTTATTCAGAGAACACTTTTGCTTCGTCTGAAACAGATTTCAATGCTAATTTACAAAGAGCTTACGCAGAAATATTTAAGTTAAAAATCCAATCGGGAAGGGCAATTTTAGCCAAAGAAAATCCAACAAATCCTTTCAAGGTTTTTTTTGAAGATTATGCTGATATGATTGAATTGCTTAATTCTGAGAATGAAGTAGCTTATGAAAAATTAGCCGATAAAGAAGAAGAAAGACTTGAGATAATTGAAAACTTTGATGAAAAATCGCCTTATAATCGGTTTCTTCGAGCAGAAATTAAAATCCATTGGGCATTATTAAAAATACGTTTCGGGCACGAAGTAAAAGCAGGTTATAGTGTTATTCAAGCCTATAAATTATTAGAAGAAAATCAGCGGTTATTCCCGTCTTTCACACCTAATCTAAAATCTTTAGGTTGCTTGCATGTATTGATTGGCTCTGTACCCGATAAACATAAATGGATAACAAAATTAGTTGGCCTTCGCGGAAATATTCAACAAGGTTTGAATGAACTTCGAATGGTTTCTAAAGATAAAATTTGGGGTGTAGAGGCTCGTTTTTGCTTGACTTTCATACAAGCTTATGTTTTGAAGTATGATGCTAAACAAAATGAGGAAATGCTGCAATTCCTTGAGAATCACCCTGATAATTTGAATTTTTATTTTTTAGGAACAGCTATTTCTCTGAAAGATAATAGAACCGAGCAAGCCATAGAATTACTAAAAAAAACGCCCAAAGATGCTTCTTATTTATATTTTCCAATCTTTGAATTATATAAAGCCGAAACGCAATTATTTAGGGGGAATTTTGCCCAAGCTATATCGGCGTATGGAACTTATCTTAGAAACTTTCGTGGGAAAACATTTGTAAAAGATACTTATTACAAACTATTTTTATGTCATTGGCTTTTGGGCGATGAAGTGAAAAGTAGGCAATATTTACTTAAAATTAATACGGCAGGAAGTACTGTTGCAGAATCAGATAAAGCTGCTCAAAAGTTTTATGAGAATTACTTAAAAACTTCTACGCTCCCAAATAAAACTTTACTCAAACTTCGAATTGTTTTTGATGGAGGCTATTTTTTAGAAGCCAGTGAAATATTAAGCAATTTATCTGAAAATAGTTTTAATACAACAAAAGACCAGGCCGAATTTATGTATCGTGCTGGTAGAATTTACCAGAAAACCAGTCAAACTGAAAAAGCTATTGACGCTTTTGAGCGGAGTATTCAGCTAACTGCTGGTCAGGACTGGGCATTTGCTCCAAGTTCGGCTTTACAATTAGGCTATATTTTTCAGCAGAAAGGACAAAAAATAAAGGCAAAGGCTTATTTTGAAAAAGCCCTTGCCTATAAAAATCACGAATATAAAACTTCTATTGATAATAAAGCTCGTGCTGCTTTAACCGAAATGGGGATGTAGATATGAGACATGAGACATGAGATATGAGACATGAGATATGAGACATGAGATATGAGATATGAGATATGAGATATGAGATATGAGACATGAGATATGATGATACCTATTTACCTTTTATCTTTTGTCTAAAATCTAATATCTTTTTACAGCTCCATTTCAGGAATTTCACCTTCGATTATCAAATTTCCTTCAGTAGCAGCCACAATTTGTTCAACACTAATTCCTGGTGCACGCTCTAATAATTTGAAACCACCTTCGGGAACAACCTCTAAAACGGCAAGTTCAGTAACAATTTTTTTAACACATCGTAAGCCCGTAATTGGTAATGTGCAAGATTTTAGCAGTTTTGATTCACCAGCTTTATTAACATGTTGCATGGCAACGATGATATTTTCTGCTGAGGCTACTAAATCCATGGCTCCACCCATTCCTTTTACCATTTTTCCCGGAATCTTCCAATTGGCAATATCGCCATTTTCTGAAACCTCCATAGCACCCAGAATTGTTAGGTCAACGTGCCCTCCTCGTATCATGGCAAAGCTTTCTGCTGAACTAAACAGAGCTGAGCCATCAAGTAAGGTAACAGTTTGTTTACCTGCATTGATTAAATCGGGGTCAACTTTATCTTCAGTAGGGAAAGGACCAATACCCAAAAGCCCATTTTCAGATTGTAGCACTACATTTATTCCTTCAGGAATATAATTTGCTACTAATGTTGGTATTCCAATGCCCAAATTTACATAATAGCCATCCTTAACCTCACGTGCAATGCGTTTGGCAATTTGATTTTTATCGAGACCAAGACCTGTATTTACTTGAATTGCAGATGTTGTCTGCTCTGTTTCTGCTTGAGGTTTGCTGATGGTTCTTTGTTCAATTCGTTTCTCGTAGTTTTGTCCTTGAAAAATTCTTTGAACATAGATACCGGGTGTATGAATTTGTGCAGGGTCAAGGCTACCCGCAGGTACTAATTCTTCCACTTCAGCAATGGTAATTTTACCTGCTGCGGCCATCATCGGACTAAAGTTTTGGGCAGTACCTTTAAAAATTAAATTTCCCGCAGTATCGCCTTTCCATGCTTTTACGATAGCGAAATCAGCTTTTAGCCAACTTTCACGAACGTACATTTTTCCATCAAATTCTTGTATTTCTTTCCCTTCTGCTACTTCTGTTCCTACACCCGCTGGTGTAAAAAATGCTGGAATACCCGCACCTCCTGCTCTTATACGCTCGGCTAATGTCCCTTGCGGAGTCAACTCCACTTCGAGTTCGCCTGAGAGTAACTGACGCTCAAATTCTTTATTTTCGCCTACATATGACGAAATCATCTTTTTAACTTGTCTTGTTTTGAGCATTAAACCAATGCCAAAATCATCTACACCTGCATTATTTGAAATACACGTGAGATCTTTTACGCCTTTACGTAAAAGGGCAGCAATTGAATTTTCGGGAATACCACATAAGCCAAAGCCTCCCAACATTAGCGTTGCACCATTTGGAATATCTGCAACTGCTTCATCAGCTCCACTGATTACTTTGTTTATCATAGTTATTTTTAATTTGTGTGCAAATATAAGGCAAGAAAGGGGGAAATTGAATTGTTTATTCTGAGAAAATTATAATATAAACTTAGTTTTATGCAAAATTAGATAATACTTTTAGATAAGTAATTGATAATCAGAATATATTCCATCGAATACCCACAAAACCTCTGATTTTTTGTAATGGTGCATAATTATAACTTGGGTCAAATTGCTCACTAAAAGGCATTTCTGGTCTGAATATTGGGTTTTGTGGTAAGAAATTAGTGAAATTTTTGATGCCTGTATAAATCTGAAGCCCATTTGCGAAGCGATGCGTGGCTTGTATATTATGAATTCCAAACCAAGGAGAGTATTCTGGACGGGTATCGCCATACGCTCTCACAACTGGCAAACGCATAGGGCTATAAAAATTACCCGTGAGGTCTATACTTAATTGAAGTTTCGGAAGTGTATAACTGATGGCATAATTAGCGGTGAAGTGTGGCGTTTGTATTTGATTGATTTTCAGACCATTATCTACTCGATAAACATCCATTAAAGTTCCACCCATAAAAACTTTCCAGCTTGATGCTAAAATGAGTTCAGCATTGAGAGCCACACCTTTCGAAATTCCGTAACCTTTCAAGTTATCGTAAACTACTAGTTCGGGGTTTTGGTCATAATCGGCAATAATTTTATTCGAGAAATAGGTATAAAAACCATTTAGTTGAAGATTGCCATAACCATTGCCGAAACTAAAGAAATGCTGATAGTCTAAGTTGGCATTATAAGAGCGTTCAGGTTTTAAGTTGTTCTTAATCAGTACCTTACGCGAACCAGTTAGGGCGGCGTGGTCTTCTGAAAATAAATTGACCACTCGGTAGCCATTGCCTAAACTCAATCTAAAAATATTATCTTTATTGGGTGAGAGTTTCCAGTTGATTCTTGGTGAAGCAATGCCTCCATGTTTGGAATTATAATCATATCGTAGCCCAACTAAAAGCTTGTTGGTTTGATTAAGTGAGATTTCATCCTGAAGAAAAATTCCTGGTAAACTTATATTATCTGGTGTGTTTTGTGCATCAGTATTTTGTGTAACAGGCGTGTTATCATCATAAAAAGTTTGACGAAATGTAGCCCCCAAAAGTGCATCATGTCTTTTTCCAAGTTTTTTATCCCAAAGTAATTGTCCAAATGCAATTCGTTGGGTTGCTAGATAAAAAGTATTGCCATATACAGAATTTTGTTGATGTTGATTAAATGAGAAATTCAATATAATCTTCTGATTATCAATGGGTAATTGATAGCTACCAAGCATTTCTATTCGTTTTGTAAAGATAGACTCTCCGTAAACCTCGCTACCACCTCTATTCTCTTTTTGCCATTGCATTTCACCTCCAAAACGGTCTTCGTAAATATATCTTGCGGCTAAATTAAATACCCTATTGCTCTTACGATTCATACTCCATTTATTAAAAATAGAGGTCCTATTTTGTAGCGTGATATCGGTAAAGTTATCATTGTTCACATCCCAACGTTTATTGAAAAGAAAGTAATTGCCCGAAAGTAAGACATCAAACTTTCCAACTTTAGTTTTACCACTTAAATCAAAATTGTTTTCAAGATAAGAGCTAGTATTCACATCAAAGTTTATTTTAGGAGCTTTGCTAGGATTTTTGGTGATTACATTAATCAATCCGCCCACTGCTTCTGAACCATAAAGTGTAGAAGCTGGCCCTTTCATTACTTCGATGCGTTCGACCATTGAGTTCGGGATGCCACTCAAGCCATAAACCGAAGATAACGCAGAAACAATTGGCATTCCATCAATCATTACCATTGTATAAGGGCCTTCCATTCCATTGATGTGAATATCACCCGTATTACAAACATTACAATTTAACTGAGGTCTTACCCCATTGACCATCGAAAGTGATTCAAAAAGGCTGGGTGTAGGGTTTTTACGAAAAAATGTTGGATTTAGTATTTGTATAGGTGCTGGAGATTCGTTAATACTGGTTTCTTTCATAGTACCAGTTACTACCACTTCATTGAGTTGAGCATTGGTTTCTTCAATTTCGATATTTAATTGATGTGATTTATTTTCCTGAATATTTATCTGAACAGACTTGCTAATGTAGCCAACACTTGAAATGATAATGTTTTGTTTGCCAGAAGGAATGTTTTTTAGATGAAAATAACCTGATTCATCAGCTTGTGTGCCATATTTAGTGTTTTGAACACTGATGCTTGCAAATGCAACACCTTTCTCTCGGTTAGTAATAACTCCCTTAATTTCTGAAGCTTTTAAGGGAATCATTGGTGTGAAAACAAGGAAAAATATGTATAGCTTTTTCATTTTTTTGTATTGATAATACAAATTTTGATGAATAAAATTTAATTTCAAAAATAAAACTAAAATAAATTTTAGACTAAACTAAAAATTTATCACTGTTTTGTGAAAATTAATGTTTAGATGCATTTGAAATGTGAAAGCTTTTTCACGATTTGATGATTGCTAGAGATTATGGTGTTTTTGTAGGATTTTATAATCAAAAAAAAGTTTTGATTGATTTTTAGAAAAGTTGTAACATGAAGTCGGATTATAAGTTTCGGAGAAATCGAGGATGGAATAGAAGATTTCTAAATCATTGAGAAAAGATAATATTTATTTCGAGCTTGGGAATGACTAATTTATAAACTTGTATGATGTATAAAATTTAGGTAATTCTGAATTTTGAGATTAGACTACTCCTTTTGGGCTAAATATCGGCAATCGTTGCTTGGTAGAGAGATTAAATTCCCAAAAAAAGAGTTCCGTAGGAACGACCCATATATAACTAAATAGGTCGTTCCTACGGAACTCAAAATTGCAAAAAATCACTATATACTATCAATATTTGATCCTTTACAGGGTCTTTTAAAATTGGGGATGACTCATATTAGTTGAGTTAAATCTTTACAGTTCCGCCATTTTGAGCAGCTTTGTAGATAGCTTCTACCACTTTAATATCTCTCAAACCTTCTTCACCAGGGGCAATTAAAGTTGTTCCGTTCATAATTGCAGCACAATCTTCATCTAACTGCTTTGCTTGTTGGCTTTTAAGTGGAAAATTAATCACACCATTGCTATGGCTTCCTTTATTATCAGAATAAGCCGAAAAAGGCTCCATTTTTAACCAACCTTTTTCATAATTTACTTGTAGATAATTCATATTGATACCAAAACTTGTATGGCAGGCGGCTAAAGCACCACTCGGAAATTGCAATTGAAACATCATCGTTTCTTCAACTTCTTTGTAGATTTCTGGCCGAGTTGTACTGGCTTGGGCAGTTACGGCTATGGGTTCTTCACCAGTAGCTAAGCGTGCCCCTTGAAGAGCATAAACCCCCATATCTCCCATTACACCACCACCCAAAGCTTTATTTTGTTTCCAGTGAGTGGTTCGAGCGTCGAAGTAACCCGCTCCACAAGAAATCATTTTAACTTTTCCATAAACTTGCTCACGTGTAATACGCATATACTCTTGCGTATTGGGGTCGTGTTGACAACGATAGCCAATGGCTAGATTTACTTTATTATCTTTACAGGCTTTAATCATTGCCAAACAATCGCTAACAGAGGGAGCCATTGGTTTTTCACAGAAAACATGTTTACCAGCACGAGCTGCTCTTACAACAAACTCTTTATGCATAGAAGGTGGTAAAACCACATAAACTACATCAATGTCAGGGTTATTGGCAATCGAATCGAAGTTTTGGTAGTTGTAAATGTTTTTATCAGGAATATTATATTTTTGTTTCCATTTGATGGCTTTTTCGGGAGTGCCCGTTACAATTCCAGCTAAATAGCAATTAGTGGTTGTTTGAAGAGCAGGAGCGAGTAGATCTGTACTATAATAGCCTAAGCCTACGAGTGCAATACCCAGTTTTTCCTTTTTAGTTTTTGTACTTGCTAGTAAAGTATTTGGAGAAAACAAGCTAGCTGTTCCACCAATGATAATAGATTTTATAGCGTCTCGTCGATTAAACATTTTGTTACTTATTAAAGGTTGAATAATTGGATTTTGTAATGGTATATTTTACTATAAGTAAAGCTAATCAATTAATTTCATTGTTGAATAGATTTTAGACGTATTTTTTGTGTTTGTGGCAGAAGTATTAGCTTTTTGTGAATTGATAAAAAAAGGCGAAGTTTCCTTCGCCTTTAAGATTAATATTTGTCGTAGAATCTACGGATTCTTGTGGTGACTTGGTCGTAAATAGGTTTGGTAAATTCAATAAAGAGCTGCTGTGGCGGAGGTGGAAGTTGTTCTCGATTTTGGGTCAAATTGTATTCTACATTTGTTAAAGCTCTTTCATCACCATTGAAACTTGCCCATTCATTTACCCAAGTGTATTCACCCGGCACTTCTTCTCTTAGTAAAGTTTTATTCGTTTGGTAATCGTAAATTTCCATCGATAAAAGCCCTCTTGAACGTACTATCTTTCTTGATTTGATAATCGTTGCGTTTACTTTACCATAAACGGGCATTTTTTTTCCATTAATGGTAGCCTCGCCTGTTTTTACACTGTCTTTGCTCGTAACCGTTTGGCGGTCAGTCTGAATATTGGTTTCGCCTACTACAAAATCAATAATTTCAAGTCTAACCACGTGGTCGGGGCTTAGTTTTACACTTTTCGCCTCATCTGGTGAATAAAATCTAATAAACTTATTTATTCTTCTGTTTGTACGTAAGAATTCATCAATTTTCCCTTGAAAGAATTCGTTGCTGTATTGATAAATTTTCGAGTTTATTTTTGGTTGTTCCACAACTACATGTACAGAACCTAAATTTAATGCTTCTTCCACACGATTACGTGCATCTTTGTAGTTTGGAGCGAAAGCCATGATTCTGTCAAAGTGGTCGTAAGCTACACGAGCATCAAGTTTACTAATATTCCTACGGCTCAAAATTTCACTTCCTGCGGCATATCTTTCGGCCGCTGCATTATCTCTGGCTTCTTCAGTCTCACGAAAATACGTTTGTGGACTCACAATTCTGCGGCAAGCCGTACAACGCTCAATAACCTCTTGCATTTTATTAAGTTTATCGTAGTAGCCCAAAACAGTTTCCCATCGAAACTGTTGATTCGCATTTCTTACTCTAGCAATATCACGTGTAAGTTCATCTTGAGCATTACGATAAGCCACAGGTAGTACATCAAGTGATTTACTATTGTCGGAATCTTTTTTTAATTTTTCGGCTGATTGTAACACAGCTTCATAATAATTGCCTTTTTCAAGAGCTTTGGTACCACTTTTCGAACAAGCTGCTATGAAGATGATACATGAAAATAATAGTAGTTTAATCGGAAGTTTCATGATTTATGGTTTATTTGGTCAAAAACCTTGCTATATAAATTTGTGCAATATAATTGATTTTGAGGATTTTTTAGTTCAATTAAATGTTTGATTAACATTTTATTAGGAAAATTTGCTGACAAAAAAAGTGATAATTCAAATTCGAATTATCACTTATAGTTTGGTTAACGTATTGATTATAAGTCGATTAGCTTTCTTCTCTAAGTACTGAAAGACTTTGTGTTTTAATTTTTTCTTGTAATTTTAAAATACCACCAATTAATGCTTCGGGGCGAGGTGGGCATCCTGGTACATATACATCAACAGGAATAATTCGGTCAACTCCCTTTACAACATGATAACCATGTTCCCAGTAAGGTCCTCCACAATTTGAGCAACTTCCCATCGAAATTACATATCGTGGTTCGGCCATTTGTTCATATAAACGACGAACACGGTCAGCCATTTTGAAAGTTACCGTTCCTGAAATAATCATTAAGTCGGATTGACGAGGAGAATTTCGAGGAAAAACCCCAAAGCGTTCGAGGTCATACGATGATGCATAAGTGGCCATCATTTCGATTGCACAGCATGCCAAACCAAATCCCATTGGCCAAATAGAGTTGGCTCTTGCCCAGTTGGTAATTTCATCAAGTGAAGTTAGTATAATTTCACTCTCACCAGTTTTGATATGTGCTTCTTTCTCAAGCGATTCAAAGTTCATTTATCACCGTATTTTTCGTTGACTTGCTCATAAATTTCCATTGGAATTTTACTTTTGAATTTAGGCGTTCGGTATTCAGGTTTAATCCAATCAAGGTGTCCCTTTGCCCAAACATAAGCCAATCCAAGTGCTAAAACTACAATAAAAATACCCATTTCTGCTAAAGTTAACCATCCCCAAAGTCCATTGGTATCTTTTATGTATTGTTCGTTACCAAAAACAGTAGCCCAAGGAAATAGAAAAACTAACTCTACATCGAAAAGCAGGAATATAAGTGCAACAATATAGAATTTAACGTTGAATTGTACATTGGCATTTCCGATGGGGTCTTCACCTGACTCATAAGTAGTGAGTTTTTCTTCATTGGGCTTATTGGGACGTAATAACCAAGCAATACCAAGTACTGCTAATACCGCCACCGCTGCCAAAATGATTGCCAGAAGAATAATGCCAAAATCTGATAACATTGTATAAAAAGCTTAGAATTATTGAATTACCCAATGTTGAGCTTTTCAATAATTCTTTGATGAATCAATTACTCCATATCACGGTAGGCCATGATGCCTCCTAATACATTATGTACTTTTTCGAAACCTTGTGCAATGAGGAATTCTTTTGCTTTTCCGCTTCTTGCACCGCTACGGCAGTGAATGTATATATCTTGTCCCTTAAGGGCTTCAAATTCGTCTAAATGCTCAGGGATTTCGCCAAGCGGAATTAGTTTTGCTCCGAGGTTGTCATCCTCATACTCATATTCTTCACGTACATCGAATAAGTTAATAGGTGTTTCGCCTTCTAATAACTCTTTTAACTGTTGAACGGTAATATCAAAATTCTTATCCATAGTTTTATTTTATCTTAATTATATTGATAGGTATATCTTAATGCAGAACTACAATCTTACGAATAAAATTCTTTTTTCCATCCGAAAATTTCAACAAATATGTATTCGGAGGTAAGCTTTCCAGATTAAGTTCTTGATTATCAGTTGTTTCTTTATAGAATAATTCACGGCCTGAAATATCAAAGATACTAACTGATTTGATATTTGGGAAATCCCACTTTACTACGTCACTTGTTGGGTTTGGATATATACTGAAAGCATTTTCAAATGTTGTTTCATTGCCCAAAGGAGCATTGATTTGACCATTAGTTGATTTGAATCCCATTACAGGACGAACCATTAAACTTCCTTTTAAAGTAGTGTTTTGTATCCAATCACTACCTTTGTTATAGTATATTTTATCGGCAAATTGAGGGGAGTTCTTATCTACTCCAATACCAATTACATCTTCATTAACCTTAGTCCAAGCAACAAAAAAAGTATCTTTTACAGCAATATTTTGGTCGAGAGGGTATTCTATAAAACCATTGATATCGTTAGGGTATTTTACTTTTACTGATTGCTGATGGAGCGGTTTTCCCGGTTTTCCATTCGTACTTTCTAAAATTTGTAAAAGAAAGAATTGCCCAGAAATATCCTTAAAATATGGTGTAAAGTTAAATCTCACTGCATTGATAGTATCAGCTCTGCTGAGTATAAATTTTATAGCTACTTTTCCTAAACTTTGGTCTGTATCTGCACCAGTTTCAGCAGTTCCGTCATCATAGGCATAATAGTCGAGTAAAGGGGTATAAATTGAAACGGAGTCATTGCTTAACAAAAGTGCTTCAGGTATATTATTGGTAGAATCAGGTACAATAATAACTCCCGAATTCTCATATACTATTCTTTGGGTAAACTTCAATGAGGCTTGTTTTCCTTTAAAATTATTAAAAAGAGGAACGGGATTATTCTTGATTGGTGGATTTGGGGTAGTGATAATTTCATTATTGCCCCTAATATTATACAAAATTTGTTTCGAAACCGTATCAGTTACAGTGAATGTTAGGTTTACTGAGCGTGCATTTTTTTGTAATGTACTTACTGAAACATCTAGAGAATTATTTACTTCTGCCGATGGATTAACTAAAAACTGGCGGAGAGGCATCGCAGAATACCTCTTTAGATAGTTGTTTTTGAAACCTCTAAGTGCTATATCTTGTGTATAAATATCTTTTTTACGTCGATTTTTATTAAGGTAAACAAAATCTATATGCCACATATCAAACGCACCCGATTGGCGGCCACGTGTTTGGAATCTGAATTGAAAATTTTGGTGTAAAAATTCGGTTTTATTAATGGGTAAAAGTGCTTGTGTAAATTTATCTTTACTCGTACCCTGTTGACGCCAAACGACTTTCCATTGGTTTTTATCATTTAAGAGTGAAACCACGAGAGAATCGTCTTCGTCAGGCAATTCTCCTAAGCCCTTCGCTTCCCAATAAAAACTTAAATAGACTGAGTCTGATATTGCCAAACCTGCTAAGTTTATAGGTCGTGAACTTAGCGTATCAGTATTCCCATAAGCAAACTTATTTGAAAAGTTATAGGGTATTCCGGCTGCATTGCGACTATCAAAAGTAGCTACATTGACAGATGGTTGATTGATAGGAAAAGAATTATTAATACTTACTCCTCCATTAACCCAAAGTTGTGGATTAGGTGATGAAGTTTTATTAAGAGAAAAATCATCAAAAAATGGTAGGGTCAGCGATTGTGCGTAAGTAAGTTGTGTGCAAAAAAGAACTGATAAAATAACAGACCTGCAAATACTTACAGGTCTGTTGTTTTGAAATATCTTCATACAGTTGTTTGATACGTTAATTATTATCTTCGACGTTTTCGGTAGGTGCATTCCCCGCAATTTCTACATCAATAACGTCGCCAATATGGATTTTATTTCCTTCAGCTGATGGTCTTTGCTTGATAATTGTACCATCAGGATAACCATCAACTGGCCCTACATATCGTTTAGCGATGCCTAGATTTTGTCCAGAAAGTAATATTTCAGCTTCATCAGCTAGCATTCCAACTAAATTTGGTATTTCAACCATTTGGTCGCCAAGGCCATCTCCAACCACAAAAACTACGGTAGAACCTTTCGGAATCATGGTACCAGCTTTGACTTCCTTTCCATTAAATTTAACTTTTAATACAGTATTTTCCTCTAATGCTGGAATAACTTCTGTTGTACCTGCCACTAAGCCAGCAGATAATAACTGATTTTTAGCACTTGATTCTGAACGCCCAAAAACATCTGGTAGTTTTACCATTGGTGCGGTTTCGCTGACAATCGTTAAATAGATTTTTCTCCCTTCTTTCACGCTTGACCCCGGTTTAGGAAATTGCGTAAGTATTGAGAGAGGTTTTGCTCCTGCTACGAAAGTACAATCACTCACTTCATAGTCAAGGTCTCTGTCATCGAGTGCTTTTTCCATTTCTTCGATGGACATACCTTTCAAATCAGGAACCGTAATCGATTGTCCATGATTAGTACTCCAAGGAAGATAAATAAAGAAAAAACTAAAGAAAAACACCAAAAATAAGGCAACGATTATGCCAATATGAACAACAATATCAGATTTTGAACTTGTACTAAATTTTGCCATTTTTTATGGATTTTGGAAAAATCTGACAGTTTCTGGATGAAGCTGTCAGATTTTAAAGAGAATATTCAGCAAAAAAAAGATATTTTATCGGAAATAACAAAGGTTTTATTTCACACCACCCATCCAATTTTTAATTGGTTTGTATAATACAATCATTACCAAGCCCGAAACTGCTCCGATTAAGAATACTTGATGAAATAAATCTGGCATGGCTGCTACGTTGCTTTCATCAAAATTACCTGCAAATAAACCTGCAATTAAATTACCTAGTGCGGCACCAACAAACCATAACCCCATTAACTGGCTGTAATATTTTTTAGGAGCTAACTTAGTATAAGAACTTAAACCCACTGGACTTATACATAATTCACCAAGGGTGTGGAACATATAAGTAATGCCTAGCCAACCAAGACCAGCCATAGAGCCGTCTAATACTCTTTTGGCCGCTAAATACATGACAAAAAATCCTAAACCCATTTGTAAGAGTCCTAAACCAAATTTAACGGGTACAGCAGGATTCAAGTTTTTACTATTCAAATATACCCATAAAAAACCCATTGGTGCTGAGAAAATCAGGATAAACATTGAATTAGCATTTTGAAGCCATGAAGCAGGAAGTTGCATTCCTAAGAAATTACGGTCGGTGTGGCGGTCGGCAAAAATAGTTAGGGTAGTAGAGGCTTGCTCAAATCCTGACCAAAAAATTGAAATGCCAATAAATAAAATAAAAAGTACCCCCACTCTTTTCTTTTCAACAACGGTAAGAGAGGAATCTAAAAAACCAATATAAGCAAAGTAAAGAATGGTAATCGTAACGATGATGTATTTCATGTATTGTGCTAAAGAAATACTATCTAAAATGCCTGATACTAATAATACTCCAACCAACACAAGTGCTGCAATCACTACATATAAATAGGTTAGCGATGATTTTTGTAATGGAGGATTCCCCACTTCTTTAAGATATTTTCCATTTACTCTAAAATTTATAACTCCAAAAAGCATGGCAAAAGCGGCAGCTCCAAAACCATAGTGCCAACCAACTTTTTCACCTAGATAACCTACAATAAACATCCCTAAAAATGCTCCGAGGTTAATACCTAAATAAAATATAGAAAAACCAGCATCTCTTTTGGCTCCGCCTTCTGGATACAATTCGCCAACAATTGAACTTATATTGGCTTTTAATAAGCCAGTTCCAATAGCAACGGTGGCTAAGCCCAAGAAAAATATTTCGTTTGAACCTGGAATGGCTAAAATTAAGTGTCCACACATAATACAAATGGCACCATACCAAATTGCTTTCTTTTGTCCTAAGATATTATCAGCAATCCATCCACCGGGTAATGTAAGAAGATATACAGAAGCCATGTAGAGGCCCATAATTGCTCCACCAGTTTTTTCGGGGAGCCCCAAAGCTCCTTCTTGAACGCCTTTAGTTAGGTATAAAAATAAGATGGCACGCATTCCATAGTAGGAAAAACGCTCCCACATTTCGGTGAGAAACAATACCATCAAGCCCATTGGATGGCCAAAAAAATTCTTTTCTTGCATGTAAGGTTTAGTTTATTTGGTTAGAATAATTTATCAAGTGTATGCCAAAAGTAATGCCTATTTATCGAATATTCCAAATCTTGCTGCAATCACTAACGCTTAAAAGTATAAAAATATATGAAAATGTGTAATTATATTATTGAAAAATAAAAAAGGTGATACAAATTCTATTGTATCACCTTTCTAGTAATTCTAAGTAAATAACAGTTTTAATTTTGATGGATTTAGATTCTTGTGGAATCTTACATGTATTTTAAATCATTGTTGATTTTTAACTTAATAATATGAAGAGCATCTAAAATCTTAATTAATGGATACGTTGGGTCGAACTCATGCCATTTGAATCCAAAATTTGCTCTTCCGCCATATTTATGGTGGTTATTATGATATGATTCTCCCATCATTAATAAATCGAGTGGTAGAAGGTTTTTGGCAGTATCATCAACCTCAAAATTTACATAACCATATCGGTGGGCATACCAGTTGATAATTACACCATGAATAGGTCCCATTAAATAATGAATCGGCAATAGTAGGAACATCCACCAAGCGGTTGCAAATTTTATGTAAAAGAGCGTGTATAATACTCCCCAAGCGAGTCGGCAAATCCATAAGTCTCCAAGCCATTCCATAAATTTCCAATTCGGGACACCCTTTTTAAATTTTGCCTCTACTGAATCTTGGTTATGCAAAATTCTATTATAAATCAATCTAGTTTTCCACATCATATCAAGGATTCCCTTTGAATAACTTGGTGAATGTGGGTCTTCTTCAGTGTCTGCGTGTGCATGATGCAATCGATGCATGATACCGTAGGCTCTCGGACTTAAAAAAGAAGAGCCTTGGGCAATAAACGTAAGTATGTAAAATACTTTCTCCCACGATTTGCTCATCGTAAACATTTGATGCGAAGCATAGCGATGAAGAAAGAAGGTTTGCATTAATATTGAGAAATACCAGTGCAATACAAAAAATCCTAAAATAATCATTTGATAATTCTATTTGTAACAATTGAGCTACAAAATTAGTACGGACTTTAGAGTCAAATTATGATATACGTCAGGTTTTATGTATTCTTCTGCAATATTGTTGCATTTTTTTTGATTGGTTTTTCTTGTGTTTTTCTAATATTTTCTCTCTCAACTTTTAAATAATTTATTACTGAATGATACTGAATTTCAATTTGCTTTCTGTGCCAATGTATTTCATATCAAATTTTAGAGTCTTTTTTAAGACTTTTTTCTTTGATTTGAATACAAAATGTCATAGTTAAAAATTGTATTATTTTAATAAATTAAAATTTTAAGCGAAATTTCGCTGAAAATATTTGTTTCGCATTTTTTTGTTAAATACATTTGTGCTATGATTCGCTCATAAAACCAAAACATGACTAAACAAGAAACACTTGCAATGCCTGTTGGCGTAACCTTAGACCGCTTCATTAAGCGTCAGCAGAGTGCTATGCCATTTGCCTCGGGAGAATTATCTCAGTTATTGAGAGATATTGCCCTTGCAGGAAAAATTATCAATCGTGAAATAAACCGTGCAGGTTTAGTTGATATAACAGGAGCTTTTGGAAGCCAAAATGTGCAGGGAGAAGAGCAACAAAAACTTGATGTAGTAGCTGATATCCGCTTTTTAAGAGCATTGAAGAATGGGGGTGAAGTGTGTGCAATAATTACTGAAGAATCAGATGATATTATTTATACCGACAACGATGAAGGGAAATATATTGTAGCCATTGACCCACTCGATGGTTCGTCGAATATTGATGTGAATGTTTCTATCGGAACTATTTTTTCAATTTATCGACGTACAAGTCCAATCGGTACTCGGGCTACATTGGAAGACTTTATGCAAGGAGGCAGAAACCAAGTAGCGGCGGGTTATATTCTGTATGGATCTTCAACTATTTTGGTTTATACAACCGGACAAGGCGTAAATGCTTTTACGTATGAAAATTCTTTAGGCGAGTTTTTTCTATCGCACAAAGACATTGTAAGTCCAGAAAATGGAGCTATTTACTCCGTAAATGAAGGTAATTATAATGATTTTGTGAGTGGTGCAAGAGCATATATTGTGAATTGCAGAATGAAAGAATATTCGGGTAGATATATTGGTTCATTAGTTGGTGATTTTCACAGGAATTTATTGAAGGGGGGCATTTATTTATATCCAGCATCAAAAAAGTATCCAAAAGGTAAGCTTAGATTGCTATATGAGTGTTATCCATTGGCATTTTTAGCCGAACAAGCAGGTGCTACATCGACCGATGGTTATCAGAATGTGTTAGATATAGAACCTAATTCTTTACACCAAAGAAGTCCATTTTATGTGGGTGCTAAAGAAATGGTTAATGAGTTATTACTTCATTTTTAAATGTTTTTAAGTGAAAGAAACTTCTATTGAATTACTGATAATCAGCTAATTGTATGATTAATGTCATGTCAAAAGAAGTTTAAAGTTTGTTATTTAGTTGTCAATTACACTTCATCAATATAAAAACTAAAATAATGGAACTTTTAACAGAAGTTGCTCCAACAAAATTAGCTTTAAAAGCTAAACAAGTATTTTTTAATCTAAGCCCAGCTGAGCTGATAGAAGCCGCCATTATAAATGGGGAAGGTGTACTTACTGACACAGGGGCTTTGATGTGCGATACTGGAAAATTTACAGGTCGTTCGCCCAAAGATAAGTTTTTGGTTTGCGATGAAAAAACTGAAAATACCGTTTGGTGGGGAGATGTAAATTTTAAGTTTTCGCCCGAAAAATTTGATGCTTTACTCAATAAAATGCTCGTATTCCTTGAAGAAAAGCGAGTTTATGTTCGTCAAGCATTTGCTGGAGCAAATTCTCAGTATCGTTTAAGTCTCGAAATAATCAATACTCAGGCATGGCATAATTTATTCTGCAATAATATGTTTATTCGTCCAACTCAAAATGAATTGGAAAACTTTAATGCAGATTTTACTATAATTTGTATTCCTGAATTTGAGGCAGACCCTGCCGTTGATGGAACTCGTCAAGCAAACTTTACGATAGTTGATATGAGTCGTCGTATATTGCTTATCGGTGGAACTGGATATGCCGGAGAAATGAAAAAGGGAATTTTTACTGTACTCAACTATTTATTACCACAGGAAAATGAGGTTTTATCGATGCATTGCTCTGCAAATATTGGTGAGCAAGGAGATACTGCAATTTTCTTTGGTTTATCAGGAACAGGAAAAACAACACTCTCGGCAGACCCTAATCGAGGTTTGATTGGCGATGACGAACATGGGTGGTCGGAAACTGGTGTCTTTAACTTTGAAGGTGGTTGCTATGCAAAGGTAATAGACCTGAGCCGTGAAAAAGAACCTGAGATTTTTGATGCCGTTCGCTATGGCTCTATTGTAGAAAATACAAGATTCATTAGTGGAACTCGTACTGTAGATTACCACAATAATTCAGTCACAGAAAATACACGTACGGCATATCCAATTCATTATATTCCGAATGCTGTTGAGCCTTCGCTCGGAGGAATACCAAAAAATATCTTTTTCCTTACTTATGATGCTTTTGGGGTTTTACCTCCCATTTCAAAACTGACAGTTGGACAAGCGATGTATCATTTCATTTCTGGATATACCTCTAAAGTAGCAGGTACAGAAATGGGTGTGAAGGAGCCGCAAGCAACATTTTCGGCTTGTTTTGGAGCAGCATTTTTGCCACTTCATCCAACTAAATATGCTTCTTTATTGGGTGAGAAAATTCACCATAATAAAGTAAATGTGTGGTTGATTAATACAGGTATGACAGGCGGAAGTTATGGTACTGGTTCTCGTATGAAATTATCGAATACAAGAGCGATGATTACGGCCGCTTTAAACGGTGATTTGAGTAAAGTTTCTTATACAAGGCACCCAATTTTTGGAGTGATGATTCCTGAAAATTGCCCGTATGTTGTTTCAGAAATCTTGAATCCAAGAAGCACTTGGACAGATAAAGAGGCTTATGATGCCACAGCCAAAAAATTAGCCGATATGTTTGAACAGAATTTCAAAAAATACGCAGATTTTGCCGATGATGAAATTTTAGCAGGAGCACCAGTCAATTAAAAATGCAATAGAAAATGTTTTAAGGTTAAATAAATGCGATGCTGATAGACTCAGTAGGTTAGAAAAAATAAGTATTAAGGTTGAATAGATTTTAATTTTGCTTAGAATCTAAGGTTAAAATGCCCTGCTAATAGCGGGGCTTTTTTTGTTTGATACTTTATTAAGTTTGCAGTTTTAATTTTTTCATTTTATACATAATCTTTATATTGCGGTGTACTTCTGTATTTAATCAAAAATCAACCAAAAACTATGAAAATATTTATCCCTGTGTTATTGCTATTTATTGGGGTGAGCTCATTCATGTCAATGAGTAAATCATCAGAAACAGTTCAAGTAAAAACTGTATTGAAAGATACACTTATGCTTGACCGTGAAAAATATATTACAAAACTCAAAGATTCTTTAAAAGGAAAAGAGTCGATGGTAGCTGATTCAGTCTTTAAAAATATTAAATCTCTAAAAGGGAAATCGGTTGAACAAGTATTGAGCATCATGAATAACTGGGGCCATGCTTTAGGTGTAACTTGTAAGTTTTGTCATGATGTAAATGATTGGACTTCAGAAAAGAGCCGTAATCACTTACGTACAAGAGAAATGATTGTGATGAACGACCGCCTAAATCGTGAATTGCTTTCTCAGATGAAAGGCTTCCGTCAGCCAGTTACAATGGGTTGTATTTCCTGTCATAATGAAATGAAAGAACCCCCACACGATGGTCCACGCCCGCAAGGCCCACGCCAACGCCCTGAAGGTGCAAAAAATTAATATATTTCGATAATAAATTAATATTTGCTTATAAATTTCCAGACGTGATAGAATAAACTCTATCACGTTTTTTTGTACTAAATATTTAAGGATTAGTCAATTTTGAAAAAAACTATGAAAATAGTTTTAAAACTAAAAACTTAGTTATATATTTACATCAGGAAAATTTACCAAGAAAATGGAATTAAGAGAATTAACACGTGCCGAAGAAGAAGTCATGCAAATTATGTGGGAAATAGAGCCAGTCTTTGTGAAAGATATTTTGGAATATTTCCCAGAGCCTAAACCTGCCTATAATACAGTTTCAACGATTGTCAGAATTTTGGAGCAAAAAGGTTTTGTTGGGCACAAGGCATACGGCAAAACGCACCAATATTACTCCCTTATAAGTAAAGAACAATATAAATCTTTTGCTACCGGCAAATTGATGGAGAGTTATTTTGAAAACTCAGTAGAGGAAATGTTTTCGTTTTTTGTGCGTGAAAAAAAGATTGATATGAAAGAGGCTGATGAAATTCTAAAAATGATTGATAAAATGAAAAACTCTAATCAATAGTTAGCGTTGGTAGAATTTTAGAATTAAGCCCTTTCTGCTGAAAATTTTATATTTCTGTGATATAGAAAAGTAAGTTCTTATTGATTATAAACTATTTATCAAATTAGTATATCAATTTTTTATTCCAACTCTTTCTTAAAAATAAATTATGAAAAAGCTATTCTCAATTTTTGTATTTGGCTTAATCGCCAATTTCGTGCAAGCACAAAATATAGAACCCGTTTATGAAAAAGTTGATGCCATGGCCGAATTTCCGGGAGGTATAACTGAAATGATTAATTTTATTGGTCAGAATCTGAAATACCCCAAGCCCGCCGCTCGTGCCAATGTAACAGGGAAAGTATTTGTCAAGATGATTATCGAGAAAGATGGTTCTATTTCATCTCCCAAAATCGTAAAGGGTATTGGTTTTGGTTGCGATGAAGAAGTAATGCGTGTCGTTGGATTGATGCCTAAATGGTCAGCTGCTCGATTAGATGGTAAAGTAGTTAGATCTTCAATGGTAATGCCCGTAATGTTTGCTTTAGACAATAAAAAATCAAAATGAAACCATAGAGTCTTTGATTGAAAGGCTATATAGTTTACAAATTCTCCGCAGACTATGGATTTCTTACATTATCTTATTCAAGTAAATATTTACTTGGCACTGTTCTATGGTTTTTACAAGCTGTGGCTTGCAAACGAAACCTTTTATAATCTCAATCGTGCATTTTTGGTTGGGTCGGCAGTTTTAAGTTTTGGTATTCCGTTTTGGTACTCAGATTACATCCAATCTTTGTTTATCACGCAGCAGGTGAATGTCGTTTTTTATACGATTCTTAGCCCGGCGGTTTTAAAATCTAAGCCTTCTCATGAAAACCCATTTACTTGGTATGATTTAATAAGAATTGCCTATCTGATTTGTACTATCTTCCTGAGTTTCAAGTTATTATTCAATTTCCTGAAACTTAATAGTCTTTTAAAAGATACCGATAATCACTCAAAATTTGGAGCTGGTTTTTCATTCTTTAATTATGTTTTTGTGGATAAAGACCTACAAAAACATGAGGTTGTAATGGAGCATGAATACGTACACATTCGGCAGTTACATTCTGCTGATGTAGTATTGTTTGAAATCATTGCGGTATTGTGTTGGTTTAACCCTGTGGTTTACTTATATAAAAAATCAATTAAGCACATTCATGAGTTCATTGCCGATGATATTGCTTGCCGATTAGAACCTTCGAAGGCTGACTATGCTATGTTATTATTTTCTCAGCAATTTGGACTAAATCAAAACCAACTTACGAATCAATTCATTGATAAATCAACCCTCAAAAGAAGAATCGAAATGTTAAATAAGCCCCGCTCTCGTAAAATTGCTTTGTTAAAATACGGACTTACCGCACCACTTTTTGCTTTAATGCTGGTCATTGCTTCGGCTAGCATTGCTAAAAATCAGGAAATCAGAATGGTGAGTGATTTAGTTAATACAACCGAGAAAGTTTCAATAACAGAATCGCCAATCGAACCTTTAAAGTTGATACTTACTAATAAAGAAACACCTATTAAAGGTAATGTTATTTCAGCTGAATCAGGAAAACCATTGGTTGGAGTGGCAGTTATTATTAAAGGAAAAAATAAAGGAACAATTACCGATGATAATGGAAATTATACCATTCAAGCAACTGCTAATGATGAGTTAGTTTTTAGTTTGGTAGGTTTTGAAAATACTACTGTTGCCGTTGCTGATAAAAAAGAAATTAATGTAAAGTTAAGTTCGGGTAGCCAAATAAGTATGGAAGGTAGGGGGCAAGCCCTAAGTGAAATTGTTGTAGCAGGTTTTAAACCAAATGAAGATGCAGCTGGTGAAGAAGTTTTTACAACCGTTGAAGAAAATCCGTCTTTCCCCGGAGGACTTGATGAATTATACAAGAATATTGCAAGAAACTTACGCTATCCTGAGCCAGCACGTCGTGCCAATGTACAGGGTAAAGTGTTTGTAAAGTTTATTGTCCGAAAAGACGGTTCTGTATCAGACCTCAAGGTGTTAAAAGGTATTGGTTTTGGCTGTGATGAAGAAACAATTAGAGTTATAGGGTCTTTACCGAAATGGAATCCCGGAAAACAAAATGGTGTTTCTGTAAATGTATATTTTACTATGCCAATTAGTTTTGTGCTTGAAGGCGGAAAAAATAACATAGCCAATAAAAACGATTTCCCTTATGAGAAATTAATCATTATTGAAGATGGAATCACAAAGACATTAACAGATAAAGAGGAGATTCGTTTAGAGAATGAGCGTTTGAAAAAAAATATTGATGCCCATGAAATTTCGATTAATTCGATTGAAAAAAGTATGACTATAAGGGTTAAAGGTAATCCTAGTGAAGTTCTTCCTTTGTATATCATTGATGGAAAAGTTGCGAGTAAAACTGAGTTGTCAAAAATTAACCCTGATGATATAGCCAGTGTTGATGTTTTGAAAAATGCTTCATCTACGGCAGTATATGGCGAAAAAGGAGCAAATGGCGTAGTAGTAATAACCTCAAAAAAAGCGGTTCTCGCGAAAGAAGAACAAAACTTTACAATTAAAGGTCGCCAACTTTATACCATAAAAATTGGTAATAAACGCCAAATTGTAAATGCGAAAACGGCTAATGATTATTCACCAGAGCGGGTTATGCAGGTAAATGTAGTCAAGCAAAATGAAATAAAAAGTCGTAAAGGTCAATTAAACGAATTTGAGCAAAAAGTTATCAAAGAAGGCTATGATGGTTGGGTTGATATTTGGTTGAGAGAACAATAAATAACAACTATTTTATATGAACTGAGTTTATGAAGTACAAATGACTTAAATTTGAATTTCATAAACTCAGTTTTTTATTTGAATATGTCGATTATTAAAGATTTAGAAGGATCTTATACTTGGCTCGATTTTACCGTCAATAATCAAGAATTAGATGATGTTGATTTGACTAATACTGCAGTTTTTTCAAAATATGTATTTAATAAAATAGCAGAATCTAGAGCAAAGTTTGGTGTGGGCGGATATATGGAGCATCGGGTAATTTATCGTCGCTCTGAACACTTTTCAGATGGTCGGATTTTTGGTCAAGTACAATCCGAACCTCGTTGTGTTCACTTAGGAATTGATATTTGGGCTTCTGCCGAAACACCTATTTTCGCTCCGTTCGATGGTGTTATTCATAGCTTTCAGAATAACGATAATTTCGGAGATTATGGTCCAACGATTATTTTAGAGCATAAGCAAGATTTTAATTTTACCAATCATAAAACTTTATATACGCTTTACGGGCATTTGAGCCTTGATTCGCTTGATGGTTTATATGAAGGGAAAGAAATAAAATCAGGCGAAGCTTTTGCAAAGATTGGGAATTACCCAATCAATGGAGATTGGCCCCCACATTTACATTTTCAAGTAATGACCGATATGCTAGGAATGAAAGGCGATTTTGCGGGTGTTTGTGCGATGTCAGAGCAAGAGAAATATCAACAAATATGCTTAGACCCTAATTTTATTTTAGGACTTAAATAAAACTACAATTAATTGAAAAATCGGTGCGGTGGTTGAGTGAAGCTGAACGGTAGTTGAGTGAAGCCGAACGGTGGTTGAGCGAAGTCGAACGGTGGTTGAGCGAAGTCGAACGGTGGTTGAGCGAAGTCGAACGGTGGTTGAGCGAAGTCGAAACCATCGCACCAATATTTTTGCAAGTAGCTTCGGCTTCGCTTAGCTATCGACCGATATGTGCATTTAATTAACTCAGCTATCTAGGTATTTTGTATTTACTTTTTAAATTACCGTTATCTAAATCATATTTAAAGACAAAAATCGGTGGTTGAGCAAAGTCGAAACCACCGATTTTTAAAATGAGCTATCGCTTTATTTTTAGCCTTTATAGAAAATCCATTTGCCAATTTCTTTGAAAGTAGCTTTTTTGCCGTACATCAAAATACCTACACGGTAAATTTTTGCAGCTAACCAAACCATTCCTAAAGTACCAGCCACGAGTAAAGTCATTGAAAGAATTAATTCCCAAGGCTCTACACCAAACGGAAGACGTGCCATCATCGTGATTGGAGATGTAAACGGAATAATAGAAGCCCAGAATAATAACTTGTTATCAGCTTGTCCGGCAGTCATGAGACCAATCATATAGCCTGCTAATAAGGGCAACATGACCGGAAACATAAATTGTTGAGTATCAGTTTCGTTATCTACCGCAGAACCAATTGCACCATAAACTGATGCATAAAATAGATAGCCAAACAAGAAGTAGAATAAGAAACATCCAATAATTAATGGAATATTTAAGCCTTTGGCACTTTCTAAAAACTTCATTACTTTATTGGCATCAGTTGGCGTTTGCTCCATCTTTTTAGCTACTTTATCTTTTTCTTTTTGTGGCATATCTGCCATTTGTTCCTGAGCTGCTTTGGCGATTTGCTGAGAAGGTAGAAGAGATGAACTAATGGTTGTTAAGGCAAATGTAAGGGTAATCCAAAGGGCGAATTGCGTTAGTCCAACGAGTCCAACACCTAAAATCTTTCCTAACATCAACTGGAAAGGCTTCACTGAAGAAATAATTACCTCAATAATACGATTGGTTTTTTCTTCAATTACACCTCTCATTACTTGCATTCCAAAGCCTAATACTGTTGAAAACATCAAAATAACTGTTACAAACCCTAATACCGTAGAAGCAAGCGTATTTTGTTCTTTTTGTTCACCTTCTTTGCTTACAACTACCACCTTCGATGAAACATTTACATCTGCGTCTTCAAGTACTTTTTGGTCGATTCCGGCACGAGCAAGTTTTACGTTTCGTATTTCGTTTTGAATGGTATTTTCAATTTTTGATTGTAATTCAAAGCCTACACCTTTACCTGTAAAGATTTTTAGGCTTTTAGGGTCTTCGATAATATTTGTTGGAATAAGGGCTACAATATCAATTTTCTTTTGATTGAGTTGAGCCATGGCTGAATCAAGGGGAAGCTTCGAAAATTGAAACTTGACTTTCTCCGAATCCTTGAACTTTTGAGTAAAAACATCACTTTCATCAAGAATCATTACTTTTTGCAGTTCACGAGAATTAAATACTCCCCAAAAAAGTAAAGCATAAAAACCAGAGATGAGTAATGGCATGAGAAGAGTCATTATCCAAAACGACTTTTTCTTGATTCGTACCAAGTATTCTCGGCGAAGAACGAGTAATATATTTTTCATGTGTATAGAATATTTTTAGTATAGTGGTATAAAACCACTATTTAGATTAGTCAATAGTTTCGTTTACAACCATTTTGAAAATACTATTCATCGTCGGAATGTTTTCACCGAACGAACGTACTTCAACTTGTTCAATTAACTGCTTAATCAATTGATTAGAAGGTACATTTGGTTTAAGTTTAATGGTTGATTCCTTGAAGTTATCACTAATAATTTTAGTGTCTAGAATTTCGAAATCTTCATTGTTTGTGGTCAAATCTCCCCAATAACGAGCTTGATACGTGTGTGTTTTGAATCTTTCTTTAATTTCATTTTTTTCACCATCAAGCACTTTTTGTGATTTGTTGATGAGAGCAATGTGGTCGCAAAGTTCTTCAACTGATTCCATTCGGTGAGTAGAGAAGATAATGGTTGAGCCTTTTTCTTTCAACTCTAAAATTTCGTTCTTAATTAAATCGGCATTAATTGGGTCAAATCCAGAGAATGGCTCATCTAGGATAATGAGTTGAGGCTCATGTAAAACCGTCGCCACAAATTGAATTTTCTGTTGCATACCCTTAGAAAGGTCTTCTACATTTTTAGTCCACCACGATTTAATATCGAATTTAATGAACCATTCTTTAAGTTTTTCGAGGGCTTGTTTTTCAGAAAGACCTTTAAGTTGTGCTAAATAAAGTAATTGCTCACCAACTTTCATCTTTTTGTATAGCCCTCTTTCTTCTGGTAAATAACCAATTTCTTTGATGTGCTTAGGAGCGAGTTTTTCTCCATCAAAAAGCACATAGCCTTCATCGGGGCCTGTAATTTGGTTGATAATACGAATAAGCGAGGTTTTTCCAGCACCATTAGGACCAAGAAGACCAAAAATTACTCCTTTGGGAATATTGATGCTTACATTGTCGAGTGCAGTGTGTTGCGAGTAACGCTTCACAACATTGTGAACTTCTAAAATATTATTCACGGTTGGTTTATGTTTGGTTTAGTTGATTCAAATATACTTGGATAGTAAGAGATTCGGAAAAAATATATACGAAAGGATTTTTTTTTGAATAAATGGCTAAAAATCAATTATGTTGTAGATTGATTCATATCGTTGCTTGAAATATTATTATTATTATTTGATAATTTCTCGCAGAATCATTTACTTACAAACGTATTTTTCAAAACTTTCATGTTTCTTTGTACTTCAAATTAGAAACAGGCGTTGATTAGCCAATCCACGGTGAATAAACAAAAATTATGTACTCATAACCTATGGTAGATAAGTTAAGAAATATTTTAGAGAGTATCAGTACTAAAACTAGTAATGCATGGTGGTGGATTTTGGATAAAATTTACCTCTTTCTTTGTAAAGCTTTTGGTAAAGAACGAGTAGAAAAGGTATTCGTTAAGTTCAATCAACAAGTTGATGAGGCTAGGAGTTACTTTGTATCAAAATTTGATACTGACGGAAATTATTACCCAATAATTTCTAAGATTTACAAAATTACCTTAAAGGTTGTTGCAGGGGTTTTAATCTATTTGTTTTGTATTGAAACAAATTTTTTATGGCTTTGTGGTAGAATGCCAAGTATTGAGCAATTGACAAACCCAAAGATTTCTCAGTCTTCAGCCATTTTTACTGCTGATGGAGTAGAAATTGGTAAGTTCTTTACCGAAAATCGAAAAACCATTGATTCTGCTCAAATGTCACCTTGGTTGTTCAAGGCTTTGATTGCCACTGAAGATAAACGTTTTTACGAGCACTCAGGAATTGATTTGCAATCAATGGCTGGTGTGGCTGTAGGTATTTTTAAAGGAGGTGAACGTGGTGGAGGAAGTACGGTTTCTCAACAATTAGCCAAAAACCTTTATAGTACTCGTAAGAGTGAAATGAAGGGGCTACTCTACTATATTCCAGTTGTAAAAACTTTGGTTTACAAGACAAAAGAATGGTTGACGGCCATTCGTCTGGAGCGAAATTTTACGAAAGGAGAAATACTTACAATGTATTTGAATACGGTTGATTATGGAAATAATGCGTATGGTATTCGAACCGCTGCTAAAACATATTTTAATAAAGAGCCAATCAACCTTTTGCCTGAAGAAGCTGCCATTTTGGTTGGTTTGCAAAAGGGTACTACACTTTATAACCCTATTCGGAATCCAAAAAATGCTCTGAAACGCCGAAATACGGTATTGCAGTTGATGGCTAGTAATGGTTCATTGTCGCAAGATGAAGCAGATAAATTATCTAAGACAGAGATTAAGCTCGATGTAAATATGGAAGATGCCTCTGATGGGCAAGGCAATTATTTTAAGGTAGCTTTGGCAAAATTTATCGAAAATTGGGCTAAGACTAATGAAGTTGACTTAGATTTATATCGTGATGGCTTAAAGATTTATACAACCATTGATTCGAGAATGCAGACTCATGCCGAAACTGCTGTTTCGAGCCACATGAAACGTTTGCAAAAGATTTTCGACCAAGAATGGAAGGGCCGAAATCCTTGGACTTATGAAAATGGACAAGAAATTCCTGGATTCTTAGATACAGTTGCTAAGCGTACGCCTATGTACAAACGATTGGTTAAGAAATTTAAAAATAATCCTGATTCTGTTCATTATTATATGTATGAAAAGAAAAAGCCTGTTAAGGTGTTCAGTTGGGAAGGTGAAAAAGAATTAATGTTGAGCCCAGTAGATTCTATAAACTATTATAAACGTTTCTTGCAAACGGGAATGATGGCCATGGATCCATACACTGGTTTTATCAAAGCTTGGGTAGGAGGTATCAACTACGATTATTTTAAATACGACCACGTAAAGCAAGGGCGTCGTCAACCAGGTTCAACTTTCAAACCGATTCTTTATACAGCAGCCATTGATGGACCATTGAATCTTTCTCCTTGTGACCGTCGCACTGACCAACCGTTTAAGAAAGAATGGGTAGAGAATGGCGAACCAAAGGTTTGGGAACCTAAAAATGCCGATGGTGTTTTCACTTATTCAGAGATGACGCTTCGTCGAGCAATTGCTCGTTCGGTTAACTCAGTTGCAGCACAATTAGCCGATGAAGTTGGCCCAAGAACAATTGTAAATTATGCACGTAAAATGGGTATTACTGCTCCTCTTGAGCCAGTTTTATCATTGGGTATTGGGACTTCCGATGTTTCGCTTTATGAAATGGTGGCAGCATACGGTATTTTCCTAAATGAAGGGCAATACACCGAGCCAATGCTCGTTTTTAAGATTGAAGATGCTAAAGGGAAAGTATTATTTGAGTTTGAAACTAAACATCGTGAGGCAATTAAGGCAGAATCAGCGTACTTGATGCAGTATATGTTGCGTGGTGGTGTCGAAGAGCCGGGCGGAACTTCTCAAGGATTATTTGAATATTGCAGTGCTTTATTTGGTAATGCTGGACAAGCCGCTGGAAAAACAGGTACTACTTCTAATTATTCTGATGCTTGGTATATTGGTTTTACTAAAGATTTGATATGTGGTGTTTGGGTTGGAGGTGATGACCGTAGTATTCACTTCCGAAGCCGAATGGGTGAAGGTTCTAGGTCTGCTTTACCAATTTTTGGTAAATTTATGCAGAGCGTATATACCGATAAAAAGTTAGGGTATAGTCCCGGCCCTTTTCCTAAACCAGGCATAAAGATTACAAAGGAATACCAAGGATGTGTTTCAATTGGCGGAATTGATGCGGAAGGAGACTCTACCGCTTTAATGGGTGATTCTTCAAGTATTATTGAAAATGTTGAGCGTTTACCTTCAGTTGAGCCGATTAAACGAGATACAACGATTGATAATCGTTAAGATATTTTATTATTGATAGTATTTGATTTTGTTTTAAGTGTTTGATTATTAGGGTTTTATGGGTGATTTTTTATTCATAAAATAATAATCAACCACTTATTTTTTTATCCAATACAACTATTTTGAACATTTTGTGGTCATTGCTATAAAATGCTTCATTTTAAACCCTTTTAGTTAATTATGAATTTGAAATTACCTATCCGCACCTCAACTATTCGTTTAACTGGAAAGAAAAAAGTAAATCCAGCAGATGTATTATTTTTAAAAGCAGATGTAAATTATACAGAGGTATTTTTGCAAGGTGGAGAAACATTAGTCGTTTCGAAAACATTGAAAGAACTTGAAAAACGATTTAGCCCTTTTGATTTCTTCCGTACGCATAAATCTTACATGGTAAACCTTAAACACGTGGTTGGTTATCAGATTCATGATGGCCTAATGGTGAAATTAGATGAACAGTATAATGTTAATCTTTCACGACGTAGAAAAGAAGAATTCCTTAAATCATTCCATAATTTACCAAGAAACTAACCTGAAAATGAAGGGTACTGGTTTAGAGATAGTCCAGTACCCTTTATGATTAACTGGTATGGTCAGAAACAATCAACCATTTTCCGTTGATTTTTTTGAGTATAAGCGTAAAATACCCACCAATATCACCCTTTTCAGGGCGTGTTAAATGCCACTTTCCCAAGACCCAGCAAGTGGTTTTTGAATGAAAATCAGTTTTCTGAATATCAAACTTCAAAGTCCCCATTGTCGCACGGTCTGGATAACTTTTATGATAGCGGTCTAATGTAGCTTTCCAACCGTAAACAACCCCTTTAGAACCAATAAACATCAATGAGTCTGATTTCCAATAATCTTCCATAAAAGCTTCAATATTGCCCTTGTTCCAATTTTCATTTTGGCGAGCTAAGACTTTCAAAACTTCTTGACGCTCATTAGGAGCCTGTCCGAAACTTACTTGTGCTGAAAGTAGCAAACATAAAATAAGGTATTTGTATTTCATGGGTCTTTTGTTTGATAAGATGTCTTCTCCGTACTGTATTTTTTTTTATATCTTTGCACGAAAGCATAAATCTATTAAATTTTCGTGAATAAACAAGCAATTTGGTTTATTGTAAATCCGATTTCGGGTGGCAAAAATGCTCATCAAACTATCGTTAAACTAATTGATAATCAGTTAGATAAAAAAATATATCAACCAGTAGTCCGATATACTGAATATGCAGGTCATGCTACAAAAATTGCTGCGGAAGGCGTAGAAAATGGTGTTGAGATTATTGTTGCCATTGGTGGAGATGGAACGGTCAATGAGGTTGGAAAGGCCTTAATTCATACAAAAACATCTTTAGGAATCATTCCAACTGGCTCTGGCAATGGATTAGCTCGTGAATTAGGTATACCCATGAAGGCCGCCGATGCCATCGCTTCTCTGAATACACCCATTACTAAAATAATTGATGTATGTAAAGTGAATGATATTCCTTTTTTTTGTACTGCGGGTGTGGGATTTGACGCTCATTGTGCCGAAGTTTTTTCTCGAAAAAAAGGTAGAGGTATGTTAAATTATGTAAAGGTTGGCTTTAATGAGTTTTGGAAATATAAGCCTTTAAGATGTGTTTTTGCCGCCGAAAATTATGAGGTCTTTAGTGTTACTTTCGGTAATGCGAGTCAATTTGGGAATAATGCGTATATAACACCTACTGCGAAGATAGACGATGGACTTATTGATTGTACGATTGTGCATCAGCCATCAGCTTTTCAGGCCATGGACTTGATTTCTAAGCTTTTTAATGGAAATATCCTTTCATCAAATTTGACGGAGAATTATCAAGGTACTAAATTCAAGCTTTCTTGCGAAGATAATTTTTTGATTCATTATGATGGTGAACCAATGAGACTTTCAACGAATGAGCTTACAATCAGCATTTTAGAAAAGTGTTTAAAAGTTATGATATGAAAAATAAGAAGCATAAAGCGGGTACTCCGGAAGGAGTAGTGTATTCTACAAACCCTGATTTTGAATTTAATTTTGGCGATGACGAGGAAGTTGAAACATTAGCGACTAATCAACAGAATTTAAAAATATGGCTTGATAGAAAGGGTGGGAATAAAATAGTGAGTAGGATTGATGGTTTTATCGGTAAAGATGAAGATTTACAAGCTTTAAGAAAAAAATTACAAAACCTTTGCGGAAGTGGCGGAACTGCCAAAGATGGAGAAATATTATTGCAGGGAGACCATCGGGATAAAATTCTTATCTTTCTCCAAAAAGAAGGTTATAAAGCAAAAAAAGCAGGTGGGTGATTATTAGACTGAGAAATTTAAAGCATGAAAGAGCATCAAATCAAAATAGAGCGAACTGCACGTTATTATACACTTGGGGAATTGAATGAAAACACCAAAACCATTTGGTTTGTAGTGCATGGTTATGGACAGCTTTCGCAATTTTTCATCAAAAAATTTGCCTCAATTCTAAATGATACTACCTTTTTTGTCGCACCTGAGGCACCTTCGAGGTTTTATTTAGATAGTGAATTTAAAAGAGTGGGTTCTTCTTGGATGACACGTGAGTTGCGTCTAACAGAAATAGAAGAGAATAATGATTACCTCAATTCGCTTTATATACATTTGTTAAAAGACCATGATTTAAGTAAAATTGAAGTAAATATTTTAGGTTTCTCACAAGGTTGTGCAACTGTTTGTAGATGGATAAATACAGATAAGATAAAATGTAACCGTCTTTTGCTTTGGGCTGGATTTTTCAGTAATGGTATCAGAGAAGTTATTGAACCAGAAAAGCTGAAAGGTATTGATACTTATTATATTTATGGTGATAAAGATGAATTTTTAGTTGCCTATCCCGAAATCTCGGAGCAATTTAGAGCTTCGATGATTAAAGATATTAATCCCAAAGTGGTATGTTTCGAAGGAAAACATACGGTTGATGAACCAACTTTAAAATCGATTATTGCTAATTTTTAATGAGACTTACAGCATCTCCGATTTTAATTTTACCACTTTTGATTACCATACACGTAATGCCACCATGTCCACGCATGGCGTTATAACCGCCAGTGCCAAGATTTTGCTCCATTCGGCTGCATGGATGGCAATAACCTGTCATTTTTAGAATTGCATCGCCAATTTTAAACTCTAAATTATTAAGTGCTAATAAATTAAGTCCTGAGACAACAATATTTCTACGAAGCAAAGAAGGGTCAATATTTTCTTTCTTTAATATTTTACTGACAGCCTCAATGTGTTCAGCTTGAATTATGGTTACTTGGCGTTTTTTATTACTTCCTCTGTATCTATCGCCTTCAATTCCTTGTTTTTCAGAAACACTGATTTCATCAACGACTACTATTTCCCCGCGAGAAGTTGGGCCAGGGCGAAAACTTAGCCATTCAACTTTACCATCATGTGCAAAAGTCTGCATCAATTCATTAATTTCCATGATTTATTCGGTGGGAAAATTATAAATTTATTATTCTTAACATCCTTTTTACAGGTTGGAAACCTGTCCTACAAATTTATAAGTGTGGAGTGTCAAATTTTTGTTTTTCAAAGGCATTGCAGAATGCTTTCAAATTACATTCAAAGCATTTGGGTGTACGAGCTACACAAATATATCTACCGTGAAGTATCAGCCAATGATGAGCCACTGCAATTTTATCCTTAGGAATATGTTTAATTAATTCTTTCTCAACCAAAAGGGGAGTTTTAGCAGTTTTAGGTACTAAGCCTAAACGATGTGAAGTACGAAACACATGTGTATCAACTGCCATCGCTGGTTGATTGAAGATAATTGATACGATTACATTGGCGGTTTTTCGGCCAACACCAGGCATTTTTTGTAAATCTTCAATCGTATTAGGTACTTCAGAATTGAAATCATTAACCAAAATACGAGCCATTCCAACCAGATGTTTTGACTTATTGTTTGGATAACTCACGCTTCGAATATACTCAAAAACCTCTTCAGCATTTGAAGTTGCCAAACTCTCTGGCGTTGGAAAACGTTGAAATAGTTTTTCTGTTACTATGTTCACACGTTTATCAGTACACTGAGCAGATAAAATCACTGCCACCAATAATTCAAAAGGATTTGAATAATTTAATTCAGTTTGGGCTTCTGGATAATTCGTACTAAAGTATTCTACTAATGCCTTGTATCGTTCTTTTTTCTGCATTGGCTAATGTAAAAGGAGATAATTTCCTCAGTAATATTGCGAATTATTTTAAGTTTTTACGACGGTTTCTTTGGAAATCTTCTAAAACAAACCCCCCTAAACCATTTAAGCCACTATAATAGGCTCTTCCATTATTTACTTGGGTAAATTGTTGAACAAATTGTTTTAGATATGGGTCGGAAGCAATCATAAATGTCGTAATTGGAATCTCAAGTCGGCGTGCTTGGGCTGCGATTGTCAAGGTTTTATTGACAATTTTTCGGTCGAGGCCAAAACTATTCTTGTAGTATCTAATTCCTTCCTTTAAGCAAGTCGGTTTTCCATCAGTAATCATAAATACTTGCTTGTTTTTGGTTTTTCTTCTACGCAATAAATCCATGGCTAATTCTAAGCCAGCAACAGTATTGGTATGATAAGGGCCAACTTCAAGGTAGGGAATATCTTTCAACTGAATTTGCCAAGAATCATTGCCAAAAACTAAAATATCAAGCGTATCTTTTGGATATTTAGTGCGAATGAGTTCGGCTAAAGCTAAAGCTACTTTTTTAGCAGGGGTAATTCTATCTTCTCCATATAAAATCATTGAATGTGAAATGTCAATCATCAAAACCGTTGAGGTTTGGATTTTTGACTCACGGTCAACAACTTCTAAATCGCTTTCAAGTAGCATAAAATCATCAATGCCACCATTGATTTGGGCATTTTTCAAAGATTCAGTCATGGAAATTTGGTCGAGTGTATCGCCAAATTGAAAGGAACGAATATCACTGCTTAGTTCATCTCCAGTGCCTGTATATGGGGTATGGTGAGTGCCGCTACTTTTACTGCGTTTGAGTTTACCAAAAATTTCATCGAGCGATTGTTTCCTGATACTTTGCTCGCTTTTAGCGGTCATTTTAAACTCTCCTGATTCAGTTTCTTCAGAAATATAGCCTTTTTTCTTCAAATCATCAATGAAATTGGCCATACCATACTCATCGTTTGTGAGTTGATATTGACGGTCGAGGTCACTCATATAAGCCAAAGCTTGACTTACATCACCGGCCGTAATTAAAAGTAGTTGTTGGAAGATATTAAGCAATTGCTCAAATTTATTACCTCCCTTCATTTCAGGTTTGAATTCAGAAAAACGAAAGCCTTTCATATCGTATGCTTAAATTATATATGATGTAAACGATATTTTTTACTTTAAAGTTTGAGGTAAATTAAAAAAAGACCCCTAAAATTAAGGGGTCTTTCAGAGATATTTTTTATTTCTGAGTCAATTTTATTTATTGAAGCATAGAAATCCAATAATTTTTATTCTACCGCTAATCTTACTAATTCAGCAGTATTTTTAACATCTGTTTTACGTAAAATATTTGCTCGATGATTTGAAACCGTACGAACACTCAGTGAAAGTTTATCAGCAATTTCCTGACTACTTAGTCCTTCTGTGATGTATTTCAAGATTTCACGTTCTTTTTTCGAAATCTTAGTAAATAGACTGGTATTTTTAAGTTTTGGAGTTGTTTTTTGTTTTCTTTGAGCTAAAAGTCCATCAATAATCATGGCCGAAACGGTAGGAGGGAAGTATTTATTGCCCTGCGAAACACTACTTAAAGCCTTCAGTATTTCTTCCTTACTGGTATCTTTCAATAAATACCCCATTGCACCATTTTCGACCGATGTGACCATGTATTCTGGGTTATTATGCATCGAAAATATAAGCGACTTGGTATTTGGGTATTTTTCTGAAAGAATTTTAGCAACTTCAAAACCTGACATTTGTGGCATCGTAAGGTCAAGAAGCACAATGTTAGGTTTGAGATTCTTTACTTTTTCGATAGCTTCTAGGCCATCTGATGCCTCACCAATAATATCAATGTAAGACTCTTCTTCAAGTAAATTCTGAATCCCCTTTCGCACTACGGCGTGGTCATCTACGATTAGTAATTTAATGGTGGCTGTCATTTGTTTCTCAAGTGTTTGGTGTATGTATTACTTATTGGCTTTTAGTATTGTATTGTTTAATTGATAGTCTAACTTTGGGCAAAACAGCTTATAAATCAATTATTGTAAGGGAATTTTTATGAAAATATTGGTCCCCTTGTTCAGTTCCGATTGAATTTTGATGGAACCATTTAATAGTCTTACTCGGGTTTGTAAATTTCCAATTCCGTTTCCCATACTTTTATTCTTTTTTCGTTTTTTCAAATCAAAGCCTTTGCCATCATCAATAATTGATAGTGTTATATATTTATTCTTTTCACTAGCTAAATTGATAGTTACGTTACTCGCTTGGGCATGCTTGATAATATTATTGAGTGCTTCCTGTGTAATTCTGTAAAGGTTATTTTCAATTTTATTAGCAATCCTAATATCATCAACTAAGTTATTGAATGAAACTTTAAAACTGGCTCCTTTAGCTGTGCGTTCAACCAAAATTCTGATAGCCGATGCAAGACCGAAATCAGTCAGTACGGCAGGCATAAGGTCAAACGAAACACTGCGAGTCGCTTCTATTGTTTCATCAATAAGTTTTTGGTGTTCTTCAAAAGATTTTCGCTGTTTATCATTTAAAAAAGGTAGATTCTTCAAATGTTCGCTATCTAGTTTCAAGCCAGTTAGCATTTGCCCAATTCCATCATGCAACTCACGAGCCAGTCGTTTTCTTTCTTCCTCTTGCCCTTCTATCAATGCAGCGGCTCTCACATTATCTTCATGTCGTTGTAAAGCGAATTTTTCTTCGGTTGTACGTAATAAATCTTTTTGGGTTATAATGAGTTGTTCGTTTGTATCTCCGAGTTGTTGATTTTTTTGTTGTAATTCAATTTCAGAATTGCTTAGCCTTGTGATTACATCCGTCACATAATCTACTAAAGGTTTAAATATGAGGAATGCCTCTAAAACAAGCGTAATGACTGTAAGCCCAAATAAAATCAGTTCAATTTTTTTTACATACTTTACTCTTTGCTGAGCTTCTATATCATATTGTAAAACAATTTTATCCATTATTTTAAGAAACTGCCTTTCATTGCTTAGCATGTTTGATAAAATATCTGAAGAATGTTGTTTTTTATCTATTTGTATGGCTAGTGCATTTGAATGAATTACTTTGAAAATTGGCTCAATTTGTTCAAATAGCTTATTTATTTGCTGACTATTTTTTATGTGATATGTTTTATCGAGTTGTAGCTGCCCTTGTTTCAAGCCATAATGACATTTTTGCCAGAGCTGTAATACTTCTTGAAAATCGGTTTTATAGAAACTTGCTTCCTTTGTAAATTGTTGTTGGTTGGTAAGTAATATGGCTATCTTGCATAAGCGTTGACTCAGCATACGTTGACGGCCCGCTAGATTCACAACGTGAGAGTCGTCAATAGATTCATTAAGCGATTTCTGTATCAGAAATTGTCCGAACAAAGATAATATGGCTACTACCAAAAGAGCAACCATGTATAACCTCGTAAGCCGCTTTGAAACTTGTATATCAAGATTTTGCATATTGAAAATATAAAGTTTTTTTTTTGAACTGGCAAGCCAATTTAGAAGTTCTTTATTATTTCAAAGTTTTTATACATTTTGTACTATTTGCAAATTGAGTATTTTTACTCATTCTTGTATTTTATTGATAAATATTTGTTTGAAATTAATTATTTTGAAATATTATTCTGTGGCTTTGCCTTTCTAGCAAATTTTACTTTTAACTTTATAACCATAAATTATGCACTTGTCTACCTACAATTCATTCTAAAGTATTGCTAGAAACAAGTGTAATTAACCATTTATACTCATAAAATATGCAATCGAAGCTAACACTTGTGGGGGCAGGTCCGGGCGACAGCGAACTGATTACACTAAAGGCGATTAAAGCTCTGCAAGGGGCAGATGTTGTTTTATATGATGCTTTAGCTAATGATTCATTTCTTGAATATGCACCTAGTCACGCTGTTAAAATAAATGTAGGTAAACGTAAAGGTCAACACTCTTTTAAGCAAGATGAAATTAATAAATTGATTGTTGACTCTGCTCTAGAACACGGGCATGTAGTACGATTAAAAGGGGGGGACCCCTTTGTGTTTGGTCGTGGATATGAAGAATTAGAATACGCAAAAAAATTCGATATTGCTACTGAAGTTATTCCAGGTGTATCTAGTTCGATTGGCGTGGCAGCTAGCGTACAAATTCCAATTACTCATCGAGATATTGCACGCAGTTTTTGGGTAGTTACAGGCCATACAAACGATGGAAGTTTACCTCTTGATATTGATTTGGCTGCACAATCATCGGCTACAGTGGTTATTCTGATGGGAATGAGCAAACTTCAAGAAATTCTTGGAATTTTTGATAAACACGGAAAGTCAACAACACCAATTGCCATTATTCAAAATGGCACAATGGAAAATCAGAAATCAGTTTTTGGGCGAATTTGCGATATTAACTCAAAAGTAAATGAATCACAAGTGACGAATCCTGCTGTGATTATAATTGGTGAAGTAGTTTCTCTACACCCTGAATATCTTGAACAATATGTAGCTGAATTGACTAAACAATAATAGTAGCTATATCTTAAACAAAACGTGCCATACCTCAGAAAGTATGGCACGTTTTGTTTTATATGTCATAAAGTTTTTTGAATTATTCTTGATTGCTCACAACTAGATTTCCTCTAATTTTTAAAAAAAAGATTAGAATTTGAAAAGTGAGCAATAATTAAAATTTAGGTTGGAAAATGGCTTTTAAAGGAAAATAAAATTGCATTTATCTAAAAGTAGGTTTTAAAATTGCATGAAATTTGAATTAAAATTGAACTTGTTTAAGATTTTATTTTAGTGGATATTTTTCGCAGGAAACACACTATCA